>OBZV01000750.1_pt1 | contig 16173 bp, 14 predicted proteins | sample 1501581 | NCBI WGS metagenome assembly OBZV01 (sample SAMEA2580257, study PRJEB22360) | human gut metagenome | biome: human gut; feature: human-associated habitat; material: faeces | place: Denmark | collected 2008/2010
AGGTGTTGCAACCACCACTAGAATCCGCCCACCAAACAGCGAAAGGCCAAAAGTATCCCATCTTTACACTGGCGGTTCCAACTCCAACAGAACGCTGATTCAGATAGAGCAGATTTTCTATATTTTGTTGGTGAGTGGAATCCTGATGAATTGTTTGAGAATGTCTAGGACTTTCTTTAAGGAGGAAGAGGTACTTTCGATAGAGAAGTCCGGAGAACATGTTTCTTACGATGTATGGCTCGCCATTGCCATGGTCGGTGCAATCATTTTTTTACTGATTTTTGAATCCGGGCATTCCAGGTATCTGATACAGTTCCTTCCGATTATGTTGTTCATGTCGGGGATTGGGCTTTCCTCAATTTCGTATGTGCGGAAATAAACGCAGGAATAAGCGTTGTCCCGCCTCTTCGGAGGAAGAGACGGGACAACGCTTATTCGTCTGACGCGAATCACGCGATTCTAGGTATCTCCACTTCCGGACTACTCAGAACGATTCGATCAGTCCCTGCGGAACAGGTCCCTTGTGTAGACCTTGCCTGCCACGTCCTTGAGGTCGTCGTTCCAACGGTTGGAGATGATCACATCCGCTTCGCGTTTGAACGCGTCCAAGTCGTGCATGACCTTGCTGCCGAAGAAATCGGGTGCGTCGAGCGTCGGCTCATAGACGACGACCTCGATGCCGCGCGACTTGATGCGCTTCATCACGCCCTGGATGGCGGACTGGCGGAAATTATCGGAACCGCTCTTCATCGTCAGACGATATACTCCCACCACAGGTTTGGTGGCGCCGTTCACCTTGGCCCGGTCGACGAGCTCCTCGATTTCGTAGGCGATGAAGTCCTTACGCGTGCGGTTCGACTCCACAATTGCTTCGATGAGGTTCTGCGGCACCTTATCGTAATTGGCGAGCAGCTGCTTCGTGTCCTTCGGGAGGCAGTAGCCGCCATAGCCGAAGCTTGGATTGTTGTAGTCGTCGCGGATGCGCGGATCCATGCACACGCCCTTGATGATTTCGCGCGTGTTGAGGCCGCGGCTTTCCGCATACGTGTCTAATTCGTTGAAATAGGCGACGCGCAACGCGAGATAGGTATTGGCGAACAGCTTGATTGCTTCTGCCTCGGTTGTGCCGACCACCAGCTGGGGGATGCCCCTCGACCCATCCGGGTTGACGCGGTTCTTCTCCTCCGGGGCGGCACCGTGGGCGAGCAGGTCCACGAACGTGTGCGCCGCCTGCACGGCCTCCGCATCATCCTGCGGCGCGCCGACCACGATGCGGCTCGGATGCAGATTGTCGTACAGGGCGTGGCCCTCACGCAGGAATTCCGGAGAGAACAGGATACGGTCGTCGTGGAACCGTTCGCGAATCTGCTGGGTGTAACCAACCGGAATCGTCGACTTGATGACGATCCATGCGGTTTGGTCGTACTTGCGGATCGCCTCGATCGCCGCCTCCACGCTGGACGTGTCGAAGTAGTTCTTCTGGGCGTCGTAATTCGTCGGCGTGGCTATCACTGCGTAATCCGCTCCCGTATACGCCTGTTCCGGGTCGAGCGTCGCCTGAAAGTCCAACGGCCGCTCGCCGGACCGGTCCGCATCGAGGAATGCGGTGATCTTGCTATCCACGATGGGGCTCTTGCCGTTGTTGAGCAGCTCGACCTTCTCAGGCACGATGTCCAACGCGTGCACCTCATTATGTTGCGACAGCAGCAACGCCACCGACAATCCGACGTAACCAGTACCGGCAACCGCAATCTTCACGGGACACTCCTTCTACGATGCGCTACACGTAATTCTAGCCGTGGTCGGAGCGCAACAGTAAAGATGCTACGTGATTCTATCGTGAACTGAACTACGTGACGATGCCTTCTTACCTATGCTGTGTGCTCGGTACATTGAAGAAATCGGTATTGGCGAGATAACCTTTGCCGGCAGTCATGTCGTATTGGATGAGCCGATACTCTTTGAGCAGGGTTTTCTGCTGTTTGGAGAGGTCCTTGCGTTTCACAACATCGCCGTTCTTGTCCAGATATGTGGTGGATGTATCGTTCGTGAAACCGCCCTCGCCGAGCACGAGTCGTTCCACGGCAGGCAGCTTGGTGCGTACGGTGGACAGGAACGCGAGATAAGGAGACACTTTCGCGTTCATGTGCTCACTGGCCATTTCCATGAAATAGTTCGGTGATGTGTAGTTCGTGCCGGCTTTCGATGGGCTGAGCTTCATACCGGAGCCGGCCCCATTGGATAGAGAATGGTCATTGCCGGTGTTAGGTGTCAGTTTTGGTATGTTCATCGCCTTCTCCCGTATGCGGTTCCGCTCGAGACTGGTCAATTCCGTGGCATCTTGGACTCTGGGGGTGTATCTTATTACGGATCATCCGTTCGTCCGCGAATTGCTTTGGACTCAGTGGTTTGCCTTCGATAAGTACTACCAGACGAGATTGCCGATTGTATGGATGCTGGCGATTTCCGCCTTCGTTTTCGTCGTCGCGCTCATGCTCGAGGCGATTCGCAAATCGTTGTTTGCGATTATCTTCAATCGTGAAGGTGTTTTTGAACGTATGTGGGGCATCGCGGTACATTCGATTGGTTCCGTTTCCAATATCAGATAGGAACAGTGTCAATCACAACAACGGAGGTAGCGTGCCTAGCTCATGCTGAGATGGATCGAATGATGGAGTGAATCCCTACTGCTTACTTCATGTTCTTGACCTTGCGGTCGTAGACGTATTTCTCCAGCAGACGGATGCGGCGGGTAATAGTGCAGTAGAAACGATGCTGGCGGGAAAGGTTGGCGAGCAGCTGGTCGAGTTCCGTCTTATCGGTCTCATGCTGGGCCTGATTCTCGGGCAGGTTGAAGTCGGGGGACGTGGTCTCTTCCGTGCAGGCTCCCACCATCGTGTAGTAGCTTCGCATCGGCAGCACGCCGTGTTCCAGACAGAAGCGGAAGTTGTGCGCGCCAGCGGCGAAATTGTCATGGTAGAAACCGAAACTGCGCTCCTGATGCGTGACGGAACCAGCGGACTGCAGCCAGTTATACAGGTTCACGTTGAGATCGGCGACTTTATCCATGCGGGCGTACAGTTCGCCGGCGACCATCACATCCTGCGCGTACATGCCTTCCGGGAATCGCACGCCGTCCCATAGTTCGCGCTTGTACAGGCGGCACCAGTTCGCCTCGTTGAAATAGCGGGCCTCCGTGTTGTGGCCAAGCTTGTCGCCGATCAGGCGCAGGCTCTTGCAGAATACGGTCTGGTAGGCGTTCAGCGGATTCGTGAACACGCTCACATGTTCAGGTTCGGCGGCGCCTTCACGGGCTTCCATCGCGACTTCCTCGATCTGGGAGACGCCGAACTGCCTCCAGCGGGCCTTGCTCATGTCCGCGCCGGTCGAAATCAGCGCGTGCAGCAGCAGTTCGATGTTGCGGCGGTCGAGGATGTCGTCGTTGTCGGCGAACGCGATGTAATCGCCGTGCGCCGCATCCAATCCGGCGTTCTGCGCCTTCGCGATGCCACCATTCGTCTGGTGGATAACGCGCACGCGATTGTCTCGCCGCTGGTATTCGTCCAGAATCATCGGGCTGGAATCGGTGGCGCCGTCGTCCACGAGGATGATTTCCAGATGCTCGTACGACTGCCGAAGAATCGAATCCACGCAGTAACGCAGGTATTTCTCGGCGTTGTACACCGGCACGATGATCGAGACAAGCGGCGAAACCTGCGTCATGGCGAATCCTTCTAACGTGTCTGCGCCCTGCGGCCGTAACCGGCAGGCCGCCCTGTTTATGCGGACATGAACAGTATGTCACAGGGTAGGCGCACGTCGCGCGTGCACCAAGTAAAGCCGAAACCCAGCCTGCGCAAGCCGGAAGCCCGAAGCCTATAGGAGCCGCTGAATTCGGAATCGCATGTGTACATAGGTGCTTCTCGCTACACTGGTGGACAATGAAACGCGTGTGGAATCGCACATGAAATCATGAAAGGTTTTGAGTCATGGCAAATGCGGCAGAGAATACGCAGCACGGCCCGTCGGAGGGCGCGCAGTACCCGGATTTGGTAATTGTCGGCGCGGGCCTGTTTGGCCTGACGGTGGCGCAGCAGGCGGTGGAGCACACCGGCGCCCGCGTGCACATCATCGATATCCGTGACCACATCGGCGGCAACGCCTACTCGTATATGGACGAGGAGACCGGCGCGGAGATCCACAAGTACGGCGCCCACCTGTTCCACACCTCCAACAAGCGCGTCTGGGATTACGTGAACCGCTTCACGAGCTTCACGAACTACGTGCACCGCGTGTATGCCACGCATGACGGCGAGGTCTACCCGCTGCCCATCAACCTGGGCACCATCAACCAGTTCTTCCACGCGCATTACACGCCGGCCGAAGCCAAGGCCCTGATTGAACAGCAGGCGGGCGAGCTGGCCGGCACCGATCCGGCCAACCTGAACGACAAGGGCATCCAGCTCATCGGCCGACCGCTGTACGAGGCGTTCATCAAGAACTACACGGGCAAGCAGTGGCAGACCGACCCTGCCGAGCTGCCGGCGGCCATCATCAAGCTCCTCCGGGCGCCCACCATCAAGCGCCTGCCGGTGCGCTTCAACTACGACAACCGCTACTTCAAGGACACGTGGGAGGGCCTGCCCGCGGACGGCTACACCAAGTGGATGGAGCGCATGATCGATGACCCGCGCATCACGGTTTCGCTGGGCGTGGACTTCTTCGACGAGTCCCAGCCGTACAACAAGGAGGCGCTGAAGGCCGCGGGCGTGCCGGTGGTGTACACGGGTCCGGTGGACCGTTACTTCGGTTACGAGCTTGGCGACCTGAAGTGGCGCACGGTGGACTTCAAGGAGGTGCGTTACGACGAGGGCGACCACTTCGGTTGCCCGGTGATGAACTTCTCCGACGCTGACGTGCCGTACACGCGCGCGATCGAGTTCAAGAACTTCAACCCGGAGCGCCGCGATGCCCAGAACCCGGACAAGACCGTGGTGTGGGAGGAGTACAGCCGTTTCGCCGAGCGCGGCGACGAACCGTACTACCCGGTGAACACGGACGCGGACAAGGCCCTGTACGCGCGGTACGAGGCCAAGGCCGCGGCCGAGCCGAACACCGTGTTCGGCGGCCGCTTGGGCACCTACAAGTACTATGACATGCACCAGGTGATCGACACCGCCCTGACCGCCTACGAGGAACAGGTCGCGCCGCTGCTGAAGAAGTAGACCGTCGTTTCACCAGAGGATTAACGATTTAGCTTGAAACCGACTGAATATTGCTGAGGCAATAGCCGGTTTCAGGCTTCTGTGTTTTTTGGGAAGCCAAATTTCCTGGGGTACTTAAGGCTCGCCACGAGGAGTACAGTTGTCTGTAACGCACAATGTGGCGCGTAAGACGAGGGGCGTATCTCGCAAGTGGGGTGCGATGCAGTTGAAGGAGTGCATGTCATGACTGATCCGAATGTCAATCCGAACGGCCAGGTGCCGGGACAGCAAGCTGACGCCAATCCGACTGAGCCGTTAAATGCGATGACGGGGGAAGCAGGAACCGCCGCCAACAATGCTCCAACCCAAGCACTCGCAGCGGGCGAACAGCCCACTCAAGCGTTCACTCCTGTTGGGCAGCCTACGCAGGCGTTTACACCTGCCGAGCAGTCCACCCAGCCTCTTGCGCCGGTCAATCAGCCGGTACCGCCTACGCAGGCTTTGCCACCAGTGACTCCTGCCGCTGCGCCCGCATCGGCAGCACCCAATTCGCCCTATCCGGGGGCGGCTCCGGCAGGCGGATCGGTTCCTCCGGTCTACGGCAGCGTCAGTGCTCCGGTATATCCGGGCGGCGGGGCCGTGCCTCCGCAAACGCCCTATAACCCGTATATGCAAGGCGGCCAACCGAACGGCCAGCCGGGATGGTCTGGTTCTTACGGCAGTGTGCCGCCTGAAGCGAACCAGAAGTACAACGGCCTGGCTATTGCCGGTTTTATCTGCTCGTTCCTTGTCTCACTCCCCGGTCTGATCCTGAGCATCGTGGGCCTCAACCAGATTAAGAAACAGGGCGGCAAGGGCAAGGGCTTGGCCATCGCCGGCATCATCATCAGTGCGGCGGGCATGGTGATACAGGTAATACTGGTCATCGCGCTGATCGTCGGCGGTGTCTCGTACACCAGCAAGGCTATAGATGAGGCGAAAACCGATTCCTTCTATAGTCAGTCCTCTTCGGGCAACGGTGATAGCAGCGATAAGAGCAAAGCTCAAGATAATCTTGACGATGCGCTGGACGACACGTTGGGCGAAACCCATGACGATCTAACCGACGGCGATTATGGGCTGTACGATTCGATTCAGGATTTCGTCGACTCTTTGGAATTCAAGGACTCCATTGAATCCGAAGCGGATACGTTTGCAGACACCGGCATCACCTTCAACTACCGTGTCGACGGTGACACCTTGGTGTACGAGTACGTGCTCGACGACAGCTATGCCTCGCTAGGCGATACCGCCGCTTCCTCACTGGATGCTATGGACAGCACCTATCAATCCACCGCGAATCTGCTGGGCTCGATGTGCAAGACCTCCAGCGGCAAGGCATCATTGCGCGTCATCATGCACACGCAAAGCGGCCAGTCGCTGTATGACAAAACCTGGACCGAAAAGTAGCAATCCCAGCGAACGTGCGTTTTGGTCGATTGAAGGCCGGTCTGCTTGCTCCTTGGACGGATGCTTCTGCGGAAGGAACCGCCAAGGAGTAGGCTTACAGGCATGAGACTCGCACGTTTTTCTTTGAATGATTCGCCGCGCTACGCCTTCGTGCAGAAGGACGAAACGGACGGCAAGGACTACCTTATCGAACTGGACGGCCATCCGCTGGCCGGCGACCAGGTCAAGCCCACCGGCACTCGTTACCCGGTCGACGGCGATGGCATCCGTCTGCTCTCCCCGGTCATCCCCTCCAAGGTTTACGGTCTGGCCAAGAACTATGAGGCCCACGCCCAGTTCATGCACGAGGCCGGCCACTCCGAAATCGCCCACGCGCCGGAAGACATGGTGATCTTCACCAAGCCGTCCACCTCGGTAATCGGCCCCGACGACCCGATTGTGTACCCGGCCTGCTCCAAGGACATGAACTTCGAGCCGGAAGTGGCCGTGGTGATGGGCCGTATCGCCAAGAACGTGACCGTCGAGAACGCGATGGATTACGTGCTCGGCTTCACCTGCGTCAATGATGTGACGTTGCGCGATCTGCAGGGCATCGACCCCACGTGGACGCGCGCCAAGGGCTTCGATACCTCCTGTCCGCTTGGCCCGTGGATCGTGATGCGTGACGACCTCGACTGGAAGGACGCCAAGATTTCCTTCACGCTGAACGGCGAGGATGTGCCGATGGCGTCTGGCACCACCGCGAACCTGATTCACGGCATCCCCGAGCAGATTGCCGCCATTTCGTCGTTCTCCACGCTGCTGCCTGGCGACGTCATCATGACCGGCACCCCGAACGCCTCCGGCCACCTCGACCCAGGCGACGAGACCATCGTGCACGTCGAAGGCATCGGTGATCTGCGCAACGTAATCGTTCGGGCGTGACTCGTTCTGGCTCCCCTCTCTGAGGGGAACCGTCCAGGCGGAGAAGCTGACTGAGGGAACCAAGAACGCGCCTTACGCTCCCGGCAGAAGTGCGTGCAGGGCGGTCATCACCACCAGGCTGATGATGGCCGTCACTGTCAGCGAGAAGCCGGCGAGTTTGGCGTTGCCGGTCAGCGAATCGGTGAACTTAGTTGAGAAAATCGTGATCGGGGCGAAGGAGCCCAGCACGATGATCTCGCGAATCCTCATGTCAAACTGCCGACCGCGCCGAGACGCCGGGACAGTTCCGTGCCGGCAAGCCGCAGCTTGGTCTTAAGCGACCGCTCCTGTTCGGGGCGCAGCGATCCGCTCACGAAAGTGAGAGCCAGCCCGGCGATGGGAAAGTCGTTGTAGTCGCGCACAGCGACGGCGTATGAATCAAAGCCGGGCGTCACGTCTCCGTGTTCCTCGGCAAAACCGGTGCGTTGGGTTTCGGCGAGCGTTGCCTCCAGCTCCTTGGGCGATTTGGGGCCGATGCCGGTGCGGTCGGTGAACGCCTGACGATTGGGATATAGCGCGCGGACCTGATTGCGGGGGAGTGCGGACAGAATGGCCCGCCCGGTGGCGGTCAGGTGACTGGGTAGGCGCACGCCCACGCCACTAGCGGCGGGCGATGCGCGGCGCGCTCCTCAATCACATAAATGATTTCGTTGCCGTGCAGCACGGCCAGATGTCCGTTTTCGCCGGTCTCGTCAACAAGACGCGCCAACACCGGATGCGCGACCTGCGATACACGATGTTGGCGAGAATAGGCCGATCCCAGCTCGAAAGTCTTGAGTCCGATGCCGTACGCGCGCTGCTCGGCAAGGCGGGTGACCAGTCCGTGACGCTCCAAAATCTCCAACAATTGGTACACCGTGGAGCGCGGAATGCCGAGTTCGCGAGCGAGCGTGGCGGCTTGCGTCTGCCCATTGCTCGCGATGAACTCGAGGATGTCGAGCGTACGGTCGGCCGCCGGAGCCAGCGAGACACGTGGCGCGGATGATGATGTCTGATGTTCCCGTTCTGATGGCTTCACCTGCGCCCGCTTGACGGTACGTGGCTCGGTGAAGGCGTATTGCTGCGAGGCATGGCTCATATTTCCATCACCTTACATGTCTGAGATTTCAGACACAAGATGGACGAAGTGGCTTATGGCGGGCATCCGACTGAGGTGAAATGGCCAAGGTTTGATTACTCGGGGAGCGATTGGTCGCGTTTGCGTCGCCTGCTGTTGATGGGCAGGTGCGGTGAGCGAATGCGGGCAGTCGCGGATCCCCGGCGAAGCATGTGCCGCATATGTCGTATATGCGGAATGCGGCACATATATAGAAAGGTATGAGCATGGCAGAGCAGACGGTCACCGTAGGTGTTGGAGCGCTGAGCATCGAGGACGTTATCGCCGTAGCGCGCGGCGGTGCCAAAGTGGCGATTTCGGACGAATCGAAGCATGAGATGGCGCTGAGTCGCGCGGTTATCGATCATTTGGCCGACGACACCGTGCCGCATTACGGTATCTCCACCGGATTCGGCGCGCTCGCCTCCACCTCCATCCCCAAGGAACAGCGTGCGCAGCTGCAGAAAAGTCTGATTCGCTCGCATGCCGCCGGTGCCGGACCGGAAGTGGAGCGTGAGGTGGTGCGCGGCCTGCTGGTGCTGCGCCTGAGCACCCTGTGCACCGGACGCACCGGTGTGCGCCCGGAAACCGCGCAGGTCTACGCCGATATGCTGAACGCCGGCATCACCCCGGTGGTCTACGAATACGGTTCACTCGGATGCTCCGGTGATTTGGCGCCGCTCGCAGCCTGTGCTTTGGTGGCGATGGGTGAAGGCGAGGCCCGCAACGCTGACGGCCTCAAGATCGGCGGCGGCGAAGCGCTGCGTGCGGCCGGCATCACGCCCGTCGATTTGAAAGAGAAGGAAGGACTGGCGCTGGTCAACGGCACCGACGGCATGCTCGGCATGTTGTGTATGGCCATCACCGATCTGCGCCTGCTGCTCAAGACCGCGGATGTCGCCGCCGCGATGAGCGTGGAAGGCATGCTCGGCAACGACCGCGTATTCGCCGCCGACTTGCAGGCGCTGCGCCCGCATCGCGGCCAAGGCGATTCCGCTGCGAACATCGCCCGCATGCTCAAGGACTCTGGTCTGATTGAGGCCGGCCGCCCGGGCTCCACCGTGCGTGTGCAGGACGCCTACTCGCTGCGCTGCACCCCGCAGGTGCACGGCGCCGCCCGCGACACCGTGGAATACGCGGCCTCCGTGGCGGGCGTGGAACTCGCCTCCGCCCTCGATAACCCGTGCGTCACGCTGGACGGCCGTGTGGAGTCCAACGGCAACTTCCATGGCGCGCCGCTGGCCTATGTGCTCGATTTCCTGGCGATTCCGACCGCCGACGTAGCCTCTATCTCCGAGCGTCGTACCGACCGCTTCCTTGACGTGGCGCGCAACCGCGGCCTGCCGGCGTTCCTGGCTGGTGACCCGGGCGTGGACTCCGGTTTCATGATCGCCCAATACACCGCTGCCGGCATCGTCTCCGAAATGAAGCGTAACGCCGTGCCTGCCTCGGTCGATTCGATTCCAAGCTCCGCCATGCAGGAAGATCACGTGTCGATGGGTTGGGCCGCCGCCCGCAAGCTGCGCCGGTCGATTCCGGCCTTTGCGCGCGTGCTGGCCGTGGAACTGCTGTGCTCCTGCCGCTCCTTCGACTTCCGCAAGCCGTACCGTCCGGGTGCGGCGGGCGCCGCCGTATACCGCGTGGTGCGCCAGTACGCCAACGAAATCGGCCCCGACGTACGCGATACCTGGACCACCCCGCAGATTGAGGGCGTGGCCGAGGCGATTCTCTCCGGCGAAGTCCTCGCCGCCGCCGAATCCGCCGTCGGCGCACTGAAGTAGCGGCTGCCCAAGCTTCCTCATCAGAGGGGGCTACTAGTCACCCTCCCCACCAAAATCCAAAACTTGAGTCATATGCACTCAAGTTTTGGGAATAGAATGGGTTCCAGGTCGGTTGACCATATCAGACAACGACAAGCTGCGGGCTGTCGCAACGCTCCCAGGGCTTTCGAAGCCCGCGAGCCGCACTGCGCAGACCGCATGATATGGAGGAATACGATATGGAACAGAAGTTCACCACTATGGCCCAAGAAGCCGTCGGCGACGCGATTCAGAGTGCGTCCGCCGCAGGAAACGCGCAGGTCGAGACCCTGCACGTCATGGATGCGCTGCTGCGCCAGGAAAACGGCGTGGCGCGCTCTCTGATCGAGGCCGCGGGCGGAGACCCACAGGCCATCGGCGCGGCGGTGCGCAACGCTTTGGTCGCGCTGCCGAGCGCATCCGGATCCAGCACCTCGCAGCCACAGGCCAGCCGCCAGCTGACCGCCGCCATCGCCCAGGCTGAGAAGGAAATGCAGCAGATGGGCGACGAATACGTCTCCACCGAACATCTGCTTATCGGCATCGCGGCCAGCAAGCCGAACCAGTCGGCCGAAATCTTGGAGAAGAACGGCGTCACCGCAGCCTCCCTGCGCAAGGCCGTACCCGGCGTGCGTGGTGGCGCGAAGGTCACCAGCCCGGACGCGGAAGGCTCGTACAAGGCCCTAGAGAAGTACTCCACCGACCTGACGGCCGCCGCCAAGGAAGGCAAGCTGGACCCGGTCATCGGACGTGACCAGGAAATCCGCCGCGTGATTCAGATCCTCTCCCGTCGTACCAAGAACAACCCGGTGCTGATTGGCGAGCCCGGCGTCGGCAAGACCGCCGTCGTGGAGGGTTTGGCCCAGCGTATCGTGGCGGGCGACGTGCCCACCACCCTGCAAGGCAAGAAGCTCATCTCCCTTGACTTGGGCTCCATGGTGGCCGGTTCGAAGTACCGTGGCGAGTTCGAGGAGCGCCTGAAGAGCGTCCTGAACGAAATCAAGAATGCGGATGGTCAGATCATCACCTTCATCGATGAGATCCACACCATCGTCGGCGCGGGTGCGGCCGAAGGCTCGATGGATGCCGGCAATATGTTGAAGCCCATGCTGGCCCGTGGCGAGCTGCGCCTGATCGGCGCGACCACGCTGGACGAGTACCGCGAGAACATCGAGAAGGATCCGGCGCTGGAGCGTCGTTTCCAGCAGGTGTTCGTGGGCGAGCCGAGCGTGGAAGACACCATCGCCATTCTGCGTGGTCTGAAGCAGCGTTACGAGGCGCACCACAAGGTGACGATCGGTGACGACGCGCTGGTTGCCGCCGCGACCCTCTCGAACCGTTACATTTCGGGTCGTCAGCTGCCGGACAAGGCCATCGACCTGGTCGATGAGGCGGCCGCGCACCTGCGTATGGAGCTCGACTCCTCGCCTGAGGAGATCGATGAGCTGCAGCGCAAGGTGACCCGTCTTGAGATGGAGGAAATGCAGCTCAAAAAGGCCGAGGACCCCGCGTCCAAGGAGCGTCTGGGCAAGCTGCAAGCCGAACTCGCGGACACCCGTGAGAAGCTCAGCGGTCTCAAGGCGCGTTGGGATGCGGAACAGGCCGGCCACAACAAGGTCGGCGACCTGCGTGCCAAGCTCGACGACCTGCGCGTGCAGGCGGATAAGTACACCCGTGAAGGCAACCTCGCGGAGGCCTCGAAGATTCTGTACGGCGAGATTCCGTCCATTCAGAAGGAGCTTGCCGCCGCGGAGAGCGCGGATGCTGAATCTACTGATGCCAGCGCGGCCAACCCGGCCGATGAGCCGATGGTCCCGGACCGCGTGGATGCCGACTCGGTGGCTGCGATCGTCTCCGCCTGGACCGGCATTCCCGTCGGCCGCCTGATGCAGGGCGAAAACGAGAAGCTGCTGCACATGGAGGACTACCTCGGCAAGCGTGTGATCGGCCAGAAGGAAGCCATCGCCGCCGTGTCCGACGCGGTGCGCCGTTCGCGTGCCGGCATCTCCGACCCGAACCGTCCGACCGGATCGTTCCTGTTCCTCGGCCCCACCGGTGTGGGTAAGACCGAACTGGCCAAGGCGCTCGCCGACTTCCTGTTCGACGACGAGAAGGCCATGGTCCGCATCGACATGTCCGAATACATGGAGAAGGCTTCGGTCTCGCGCCTGATTGGCGCGGCGCCGGGCTACGTGGGCTACGAGCAGGGCGGCCAGCTGACCGAGGCCGTACGCCGTCGCCCGTATTCCGTGGTGCTGTTCGATGAGGTTGAGAAGGCCAATCCGGAGATCTTCGACGTGCTGCTGCAGGTGCTTGACGATGGTCGCCTGACCGATGGCCAGGGCAGGACCGTGGACTTCAAGAACACGATCCTGATTATGACCTCCAACCTCGGCTCGCAGTTCCTCGTGAATGAGGACATGGACGCCGACGCCAAGAAGAAGGCCGTGATGGATGCTGTCCACATGAACTTCAAGCCGGAGTTCCTGAACCGTCTGGACGACATCGTCATGTTCCACCCGCTTACGCGCGAGGAGCTTGGCGGCATCGTGGATATCCAGGTGGCTGGCGTGTCCCAGCGTCTGACCGATCGCCGCATCACGCTGGACGTCACCGACTCGGCTCGCGAATGGCTGGCCAACACCGGTTACGACCCGGCTTATGGCGCTCGTCCGCTGCGCCGCCTGGTACAGACCGAAGTGGGCGACCAGCTGGCCCGTATGCTGCTGGCCGGCAAGGTCCACGACGGTGACACCGTGCTCGTCGACCAGACCGGCGGCGAACATCTGGAGCTCTCCGCTTGGGCGAGCGACCAGATTGTCTCCGACAATCCGGACGTGAGCGTGGACAACGTCACCGAAGACAAGTGACAATCACTGGCTCCCCTCTCTGAGCAAAGCTGTCAGCGAAGCTGACTGAGGGGAGTTCGGGCTGGCGAGCTTCACTATATTGGCTCTCCTCTGAGGAGGAGAGCCTTTTCGCTACCATGGTGCTGAACTTCATACGAGGAGGGCCAGTGACTGGACGATTCGCGCCGACGCCGTCGGGGCGCATGCATATCGGCAACGTGTACGCCATGTTGGGTGCATGGCTTTCGGCCCGCTCGCGTGGCGACCGCATGCTGATGCGTATCGAGGACGTGGACAAGCCGCGTGTGGCCGCCGGTGCGGACCAGCTCATGATGGATGACCTGCATTGGCTCGGCCTCGACTGGGATGGCGAACCGATGTTCCAATCCCAGCGCACTGAACGATACGAATACGCTCTCGAATGCCTGCGCTCGCAAGGTGTGCTGTACCCCTGTTTCTGCTCGCGTGCCGACATTCGCGCCGCCTCGGCCCCCAACGAGGGCGACGGCTTCATGGTGTACCCCGGCACGTGCCGCCGCCTGCTGCACGACCATCCCGACGAGGTCCGTGCCCGTTTGGTTCGCGGCGACCAGCATTCCATCCGTATCGCCATGCCGGAATCGGCAGCGGGAGAAAAGCAACGTACAGTGCCTGACGATTCCGCTGCGCTGTCGGGAGCCGTGCCGCCGGAACAGCAGGGCGATGCCGGAATCGTTGATGGTGTCGCATGCTTTAACGACCGTGTCTATAGTCCACAGCACTACGATTTGGCCCGCGAGGTAGGCGATTCCGTGATTCGCCGAGCCGATGGACTGTTCGGCTATCAACTGGTCGTGGTCGTGGATGACCTCGATATGGGTGTTGATGATATCGTGCGCGGCCGTGATCTGCTGCGCTCCACCGCGCTGCAAATGTGGATTCGCCAGTGTCTGTTGGCTGGCGGCTTTGAGCCGGAATGCGGCAACACGGAAAAGCCTCTCGCCGAGCACCCCGAGTATGCGCACCTGCCGCTTATCGACAATGCGGCCGGCCGGCGTTTAGCCAAGCGCGAACGTTCGCTGGATATGGGAGCCTTGCGCGCCCGCAACGTAACCCCCGAGCAAATCATCGGATACTGCGCCTGGCTGCTGCGTCTGCAACCCACTCCAATTCCTTGCAAAACCGCCGATCTGCTGGCAGATTTCAGCTGGGAGCCACTGCGCGCCAACCACCTGGACCGCGCGCTGAAACCGGATGATCCAACCACTCCACAATGGCTGGCAGAAGCGTTAGGCTAGAGGCAGCCCAACAGGAAGGATTCCAATGTCGTCGAAGCTCTGGAGAAACGTGGCGCTGGCAGGCGTGGCCGCCGCCGGTGCTGCCGTGTGGGCCGTGGCCCCGCGCACGTTCAATGACAAGCGTCGTAATTTCGTGCCCTCCATTCCGGAGGTATGGTATGCCCATCGTGGCTTGCATGATGCGGGTTCTGGTTTGGTCGGCTATACCGATATCGCTGATTATGGTGGGGATAATCCGGTTAGCGCCCAAGCCGATACCACTGAGCGATCCATCGCCGAAAACGATGATTACGTGTCGCTTGCCCGTCGCATGGCTGTCAAGGCCGGCTACGGCAGTGCGGATATGACCGGTCCGATTGCTCCCGAAAACTCGCTGGCCGCGTTCGCCGCCGCCTGCGAGGCTGGCTATGGCATCGAACTCGACGTGCAGCTTACGCTCGACGGCCAAGTGGTCGTGGTCCATGACGCCGATTTGTTGCGCGTGGCCGGCGATCCGCGCCGCATCGAAGACCTGACTTACGACGAACTCGCCCGTATTCCGCTCTTCCCGAACGGCGAGTCAGGCGATTTGAAGGCCGAACCGTTGCCGGGTGCCGACGCGAACCCGCCGCTGGTGGTCACGCCGTCCGCCGCGCCGAAGGGGTACTACCAGCATGTGCCGCTGTTCTCCGATGTGCTGGACGTGGTGGCCGGCCGGGCTCCGCTGATTGTGGAATACAAGTTCAGCAACAACAGGGCTTGGGATGAGCGTAGCGAAGAGCTCATGGAAAAGGGCCACGCCTTGCTTGAGGCGTATGACGGCCCGTACGTGATCGAATCCTTCCACCCGGGCGCGGTGAATTGGTACAAGGAGCATCACCCTGAGGTGTGCCGCGGTCAGCTGAGCTGGCCGGCGAAGCTGAGCAAGAATGGTGCGGCTGAATGGGCCGCCGGCTTACTGGCGTTCGACTGGCTGTCTCGTCCTGATTTCGTGGCTTATGACTGGACCGGTGGCGCTTCGCCGCAAGTCAAGCTCGCTCGTTCGATGGGTGCGATGCCGGTTTCATGGACCGTGCGCAGCAGCGATGAACTCGCCCAGTGCGCCCCCTACTTCGACCGCCACATCTTCGAAGCGTTCGTCCCCGACGCAGTGTGAGGTTGAGGGCGTTATTGATGCGCCCATGGGGTGGTTACAGGCTCATCGGGCGGTAACTTGCCCATGGGGCGGTTTGAAGAATATGTGAAACCGCGGAATTAAGCCATTTTGGCATACCGCCCCATGAGGATTTTGCCGCCTCATGGGGCAATTACCGCCCCATGAGGTATGGCGTTTTACTTGTGATACGGCTCGCCAGCGTTGATTTTATAAGCGCGATAGATCTGCTCCAGCAGAATCACGCGCATAAGCTGATGCGGGAACGTCATCTTCGAGAAACTCAGCAGAAAATCAGCACGACGCAGAATCGCGTCGTCAAGGCCGATTGAACCGCCGATGACCAGCTGAATATGGCTGGGGGGCCGCCACCCCAAAGAGCTGAGTTTGTGGGACGGAACATC
>OBZV01000754.1_pt1 | contig 16118 bp, 9 predicted proteins | sample 1501581 | NCBI WGS metagenome assembly OBZV01 (sample SAMEA2580257, study PRJEB22360) | human gut metagenome | biome: human gut; feature: human-associated habitat; material: faeces | place: Denmark | collected 2008/2010
TGTCAGAGTTAGACAGTAACCGGCAGCAGTTTTTATTAAATAGTATCGGGCAGATTCAGACAGTGATTACCTGTACGGGGCTGGATGAATTTGTAAACAGTCAGTTTGCCGTTCATAAAACATTTCAGATTCAGAACGGTACCGTGATTCATGAAAATAACATTTAGTTTTCTGAAAAACATTGAAGGAGGAATGCACAGTGTCAGAGAATAATTATGGTGGCGACCAGATTCAGATTCTCAAAGGTCTTGAAGCCGTCCGGAAAAGACCGGGTATGTATATCGGCAGTACATCATCAAGGGGGCTTCATCACCTTGTTTATGAAATTGTCGATAATGCAGTAGATGAGGCTTTGGCAGGATATTGCAATACAATTGAAGTCACAATTAATCAGGATAATTCCATTACGGTTATTGATAACGGACGAGGCGTTCCAGTTGATGTCAATCACGAAACCGGCAAACCGGCAGTTGAAGTCGTGTATACAATGTTACACGCAGGCGGTAAGTTTGGCGGCGGGGGATATAAAGTATCCGGTGGCCTGCACGGAGTAGGTGCTTCAGTTGTAAATGCGCTTTCCACCAAACTTTGTGTCGAAGTATACAAAGAGGGACAGGTTTATTTCCAAAGTTACCATATCGGAAAGCCGGACGAACCGGTCAAAATAATCGGAACCTGTGATTCAGAAAAACACGGCACGAAGGTTACGTTCCATCCGGATCCTGAGATTTTCGAGGAGACCGTTTATGATTATGACACTTTAAAACAGCGTTTGCGTGAAACAGCATTTTTGACAAAAGGACTTCGTATCGTACTTACCGATACCAGGGAGGAATCCCATCATTGTCATGAGTTCCATTATGCCGGTGGTATCAAGGAATTTGTCACTTACTTAAACCGCAGCAAGGAGTCATTGTACCCGGATGTCATTTACTGTGAGGGAACCAGGGATGGTGTGTATGTCGAAGTTGCCATGCAGCACAATGATTCCTACAACGATGCGACCTACAGTTTTGTAAATAACATCATTACGCCGGAAGGTGGTACGCACCTCGCCGGATTCCGTAATGCGCTGACGAAAACATTTAATACTTACGCGAGAGCAAATAAGATTTTAAAAGATTCGGAACCAGCACTGACAGGTGACGATATTCGTGAAGGTCTGACTGCAATCATCAGTATCAAGATCGAGGAGCCGCAGTTTGAGGGACAGACAAAACAGAAACTCGGAAACAGCGAGGCGCGTGGAGCTGTCGATTCTGTGGTAAGTGAGCAGCTCACATATTTTTTAGAGCAGAATCCTGCAGTTGCAAAGAGTATCTGTGAAAAATCTCTGCTTGCGCAGCGCGCGAGAGAGGCAGCGAGAAAAGCGCGTGACCTGACCAGAAGAAAAACAGCCTTGGAAGGCACTTCCTTACCTGGAAAACTTGCAGACTGTTCGGACAAAGATCCGAAAAACTGTGAGATCTTTATCGTAGAGGGAGATTCCGCGGGTGGTTCTGCAAAGACAGCGAGAAGCCGTGCAACCCAGGCAATCCTTCCGCTGCGTGGTAAAATCCTGAACGTGGAAAAAGCGAGACTGGATAAAATTTACGGCAATGCCGAGATCAAAGCGATGATCACTGCATTTGGTACCGGAATTCACGAAGATTTTGATATTTCCAAGCTGCGTTATGACAAGATTATTATTATGACAGATGCCGATGTCGACGGTGCACATATTGCGACACTGATGCTGACATTTTTATACCGTTTTATGCCGGAACTTATCAAGCAGGGGCATGTATATCTTGCAACTCCGCCGCTTTACAAGATTGAGAAAAATAAAAATATCTGGTATGCGTACGATGACGCTGAATTAAACAATATCCTGATTGAGATCGGACGTGACGGCAATAACAAGATCCAGCGATATAAAGGACTTGGAGAGATGGATGCCGAGCAGCTCTGGGAGACGACTATGGATCCGGAAAAACGTATTTTAAAACGTGTCATGATCGATGAGGAAAATTCTTCGGAGATTGATGTGACATTTACGACTTTGATGGGTGACAAGGTAGAACCGAGACGTGAGTTTATCGAGGAAAATGCAAAGTATGTACAGAATCTGGATATTTAACAGATAGGTGCAGCCGGATTTTTAGAAGATGTGATCCGTTTGCAGAAGTTCGGATGACAGAGACGAGTTAGAAATGGAGAAGAAATCAGATGGATGATAAAATTTTTGATCAGATTCATGACGTCGATTTGAAAAAAACGATGGAAACATCCTATATCGATTATGCCATGAGTGTTATCGCGCAGCGTGCGCTCCCGGATGTAAGGGATGGTTTAAAACCGGTACAGCGCCGTGTGCTTTACTCAATGATAGAGCTGAACAATGGTCCGGATAAGCCGCATCGTAAATGTGCGCGTATCGTCGGTGATACGATGGGTAAATACCATCCGCACGGAGACAGTTCTATTTATGGTGCACTTGTAAATATGGCACAGGAGTGGTCGACCAGATATCCGTTAGTTGACGGTCATGGAAACTTTGGTTCCGTGGACGGCGATGGCGCGGCTGCCATGCGATATACGGAGGCACGTCTCAGTAAAATTTCCATGGAAATGCTTGCCGATATCGGAAAAGACACCGTTGATTTCGTGCCAAACTTTGATGAGACGGAGAAAGAACCTACTGTTCTGCCATCCCGTTATCCGAACCTTTTAGTAAACGGAACTACCGGTATTGCCGTTGGTATGGCAACAAATATTCCGCCGCACAACCTGCGCGAAGTCATCAATGCCGTAGTAAAGATCATTGACAACAAAGTCGAGGAGGACCGCGATACCGACATTGAAGAATTACTTTCCATCGTCAAAGGTCCGGACTTTCCTACCGGAGGCATGATCCTTGGAACAGCCGGGATCAATGAGGCTTACCGTACCGGACGTGGAAAAGTCCGTGTGCGTGCAATTACAGATATCGAACCAATGCAAAACGGCAAAAACCGTATCGTGGTAACCGAACTTCCGTACATGGTCAACAAAGCGAGACTGATCGAGAAGATCGCCGAGTTAGTCCGCGATAAAAAAGTGGATGGAATCACAGATCTGCGTGATGAGTCCGACCGCCAGGGTATGCGTATCTGTATCGAACTCCGCCGTGATGTCAATCCGAATGTCGTATTGAATTTACTTTACAAACATACACAGCTTCAGGATACGTTTGGCGTGATTATGTTAGCACTGGTAAATAACGAGCCGAAAGTTTTAAACCTCTACGACATGTTAAAGTATTACCTGATCCATCAGGAAGAGGTCGTTACCAGAAGAACCAAATACGAATTAAACAAAGCGGAAGAACGCGCCCACATTTTAGAGGGCTTGCTGATCGCACTTGACAATATCGATGAAGTCATCAGCATCATAAGGAGCAGCCAGAATACGCAGGAAGCAAAATCACGTTTGATGGAGCGTTTCTCCTTAAGCGATGCACAGTCACAGGCAATTGTAGATATGCGTCTGCGTGCACTGACAGGTCTGGAACGCGAAAAACTTGAGGCAGAGTACGCAGAGCTGATGGACCGCATTGCAGAACTGCGTGCAATTTTGGCAGACAAGAAAAAACTGCTCGGTGTGATCCGTACGGAGATTCTGCTGATTGCAGACAAATACGGTGATGACAGAAGAACATCCATTGGATTTGACGAGTACGATATTTCGATGGAGGATCTGATTCCGGTAACAAACACCGTCATTACCATGACAAAATTAGGTTACATCAAGCGCATGAGCCTTGACAATTTCCGCGCACAGAACCGTGGCGGTAAGGGAATCAAGGGAATGGAGACGATTGATGACGATTACATTGAAGAACTTTTGATGACGACATCCCATCACTACATGATGTTCTTCACAAACACCGGACGTGTATACCGTATCAAGGCTTACGAGATCCCGGAGGCAAGCCGTACCGCGAGGGGAACTGCAATCGTAAACCTGCTCCAGCTCCAGCCGGGCGAGAAAATTACGGCAGTTATCCCGATTCGTGAATACACGGAAGGACATTTCCTGTTCATGGCGACAAAGAAAGGCATTGTGAAGAAAACACCGATCACCGACTATGCAAATGTCAGAAAGACAGGACTTGCTGCGATCAGTTTAAGGGAAGATGATGAGCTGATCGAGGTAAAAAAGACAGATAACAATCAGGATGTTTTCTTAGTGACGAAATATGGTCAGTGTATCCGGTTTAAAGAGACAGATGTAAGAAAGACAGGCCGTACTTCCATGGGAGTCATCGGTATGAATCTTACGGATGGGGATGAAGTTATCGGTATGCAGATGCAGTCCCAGGGGGATGCACTCATGATCGTTTCAGAAAAAGGTCTTGGAAAATGTACACTGATCTCCGAATTTACCACGCAGAACCGTGGCGGTAAGGGTGTAAAATGTTACAAGATCACCGAAAAGACTGGAAATATTGTCGGCGTGAAAGCGGTAAACCAGGACAATGAACTGATGCTGATCACCACCGAAGGAATTATTATCCGTATCAAAGTCAGTGATACAACGTTGCTCGGAAGAATTACTTCCGGTGTCAAACTCATCAACTTAGATGAGAATGTCACTGTGGCAAGTATCGCAAAAGTGCGTGAGGATAAGAGTCTGATCGACAATGCAGACACATCCGAACTGCTCAGTGAGGAGGAAGAAAAGGAAAGTGCAGCCATCGCTGCGGAAAATGCAAAAAAGGCATCTGTAGAAAATACAGAGACAGACGACGAGCTGATGAAAGAACTGTTAGAGCGCGCAGAGGCTGATGGTTCCGAGGATGAGGAAGAATAGATAACCGTATAGTGAAGAAAGGGCAGAAGCTGAATGGAAAAAACAGTGTATGAACTAATGCATGGCGAAAAGGTAGTAGCAGACATTGGGACGAACGGAGTATGCACAGTTTTGGACAGGGCGTTTCTGCCCTTTTCGATTTATCTGGAGGATACAGCAGAAAACGATGATCTCGATATCCGCATGGATAACCTCACCAATTTTTATTACTGGTGCGCAACCCGTGTTCTGACACTTGACCGTGTCTATGCAAAGGAAATTTTAAACAGTATCGGAGCACTGCAGGCGCAGACCGACCGTGACCGTGCCAAAATAGCGCTGTCCTATCACTGTCTGTCACTGACTGATATTTTCTGGGTTCGGGAAAAAGGGGAGAATATCACATTTTCACAGATCAATCTTTTTGAAAATCATCTGGATAATGCACTTGTGGATATTTCCCTGCGCGGAAAACAGATGACCGTAGAGAACAGTTACCTGATTGCTGACGATCTCTCAACCAACGGCGTGTTTCCAAAAGCGTGGATCAGGGAGAAAAATTCGTTTGCACTTTTAAAAGATGGAAACATCAGGGCTGTGAAAAATGAAATCCTGTCAAGTAAAATCTGCCGCTGTTTTGACTGCAGACAGGTGCTCTATGAGGAAAGTATGTTTGACGGACAGAAAGTTTCAAAAAGCAGGATCATTACGTCGGTGGATTACAGCATGGTATCAATGGAGGCATTTGAAATCTATGCAGCAAATCATGACATTCACGTTATGGATTTCGTGTTAAAGCTGGATGCATATTCCTACTACATGATGAACCTGCTCGATTACCTGATTGGCAACACGGACCGCCACTGGGGAAACTGGGGATTTCTGGTGGACAACCGCACAAACCAGCCGGTACGCCTGTTTGACCTGATGGATCTCAACCAGACTTTTTTGGCATATGATACGCCAGATGGTGCAAACTGCATGACTACCGGAAACCGGAAAATGTCACAGCGTGAGGCTGCGGTGGAGGCGGTAAAAAAGATCGGGCTGAACCAGAGGGCTGAGATCAAAGATGAGTGGTTTGAAGGCAGGGAAAAAGAGAGGGAGATGTTCTGGTGTAGATTTGGAATATTAAAGGAACAATGAAAAGCGTAAAAATCTGAAGGTGCAAAGAGCGTGGGTTATGGAACAATTTTAAGTGAACAAGATTACGAATTGTGGAAAATGAGGGAGCAGATTGAAAAATTTGTGGAAAACCATAAGGTAAAAACTGTTATGTGAGACTTTAGAAAAAATGGAAAAACAAAAAACTTTGTTGTATGATGAAATGAAGCAAAACAATTAAAATGGGGTAATGTAGAAAGGTGGTACAAGCATATGAACTTGACAGCAATTCAAAGCAAAGTCACAAGAGGAAATTATGTCAATGTAAAAAAATCTGTAATTTTATCTGCCGAAAAGGAACAGCCGGCGGAAAATAAAGTGACAGGGCAGCAGTCTGAAGTTACGCGTCCGGTACATACGATTGTTTCCGATTCATCCGCTGCAAATCCGGTCCGGGATAAACTGCAGTCTGAGAGTGAGCAGATTCAGGATGATGGAGTAAAAGATTTATTTCAGCAGATGGTAAATTCCTATAAAAATTTAAATCTGCATCTGGTTGAATCTGAGGAAGAATGCAAAGAGACCGAAGCAGCAAAAGACGGCGATCAGAATAAAAACAATATCATCAATGTAGATACAAAAGTCATTTTGTCTATGAAACAAAGCCAGGAATATGCAGAACGGGTTGATTATATTTTGCAGAATGCGAATGAAGTGACAAGCGGATTTATCGAAGATTGTATACAGCATGCAAAAGAACTTTCAAACGATGAGACAATCTGTACGGTAGGAAAAATTGAGACAAAGCTCATAGATGATGGTGGCAAACCGGCACTGGTCACATCCGTGCATTTTGAATATACATCGAAACATTCGGATGAAGTGAGGGAACACAGATGGGACGGAAATGTGGAAAACCTGAAAAAAGAATATATACAGAAAATAGCGGAAAAATTTGAGGACAGAATGGAAGAATTGTTAAGAGACAGGGAGGAAATATGAAAACCGGAAGAAGCAGAAAATATTATCTGATGGAAGCAGTTTTGATTCTGTTTAACATCTTGATCAATCTGATCATTTTTGCAGTTCCGCTCGCGGTAAATCAGATCATCAATGGAAAACTTGCACTGACGGATCGTGTGATAGCATTTATCATAGGGTTTATGCTGCTTGAGATTTGTATCCAGTTTGTCTATCTATTGATCGAGCTGCACATGCAAAAAGAGTACAAGAAAAATTTGTCGAAGGAAATTTACCAGAAAATCTATTCCATGAAATACGCATCAATCATAAAGTACGGTGCAACGTACCTGACGGAGCGGGCAGACTCGACGGTGCTCACATTGGCGAATCTGTATATTATGTCGGTCCCGATACTGACTGCAAAATCACTGGTTATTTTGTTGATTCTGTTATACTCCCTGACCATCAATATTTTTATTTTTCTGGTGATGCTGTTTATCTTGATACTCAATGTGGCTGGATTTTATATCCTGAATAAAAATTTACTGAAAAAATCAGCCGAGATGCAGCGGATTATTCCAAAGGAGCGAAAAGACATTTATCAGATCGCCAATCAGGTAGATTTTATCAAGCAGAATGAAGACAATACAAATCTGAATGACATACTTGAAAAACATTTAGAAATTATCGAACAGGAAAATAAAAGGGTAAATGTTTATGCGCGTGGGATGAGTGAAGTCATCGATTTTTTTAACATGTTCGCCCAAAACATTATTTTGATCGTGGTATTTTATATGTATCTGCAGGGGAATACAAAATTAAACAGCATTTTTACAATTTCGATTCTCATGTCGTATCTTTTACCTGCCATCTCAAATATTGTGAAGGTAAACCTGAATTTAAGAGAGGTAAAGGCAAGCCGGGAATTTTTACAGCTTGTGGAGGATGAGCAGGAACAGAGTGGAGATATAAAGATAGATCATATTGATGATGTCGCGGTCGATATGGAAAAACTTCAGACGATGGACGGGATCTTACTGGCAAAAGATATTCATATCCAGGCAAAAAAGGGAGATATCATTGGAATCGTGGGGGAGTCCGGTTGTGGAAAAACGACACTGATGAAAAGTATTTTAAAATTCTGGGATCAGAATACCGGAATTAAGATCAATGGAATCCCGCTGGAGAATATTGAAAACCATTCCCTTCGGAAACAAATGTCATTTTATTCGCAGAATGTGCCAATCATAACAGGTTCATTTTATGATAACTTAAACTTTGGGCGCAGGAAAATGGAACCGGAGGTATACCAGAACATTCGTTTTTTAGATAAATTTACAAAAGAACGTGATATCTTTACACCTTTTATTCTGGAAAATGGCAACAATCTGTCCGGCGGTGATAAACAAAGAATCGCACTGGCTAGAATGTATACCGAGGAGGCAGAGGTTCTGATTTTAGACGAACCGACAAGTTCACTGGATGAAACGACCGAAAAGGATATTTTAGATGGGATCAGCCACTGCCCGGATAAGATTATCTTTCTGATCACACATCGAAAAGAGAATTTGAGGTACTGTAATAAAATTTACCAGATCCGTGACAAAAGAATGGTAAGCGTGAAAAACGTTGATGAGTTATCAAAATAAGTCAGAACAAAAAAACAGGGTGGCAGCACCCTGTTTTTTTACCATCCACCGCCTAAAACCGACCACCTGCCGCAAATCAGTAGAAACCGTTCCAGACATTGCCTATAATGACATCAGAAAGGAGGAAGTGAGAAAATGCAAATAGAAATAAAACTCGACGAATCCTGCAAAGAACCCAAGATCATCATCCATACAGACAAGATGACCGAAGAAGTATCGCAGATCGTAAAGTTGCTGTCGGAGGAAAAACCGGAAGTCTTTGCGGCGATTCACGAGAATGGCGAAATCATTTTGTTAGAACAGACGGAAATAATACGGATCTATGCAGAAAATGACAGGGTATATGCAAAGACAAAAGACGGCAGCTACCGGTTAAAGGCAAGACTGTATGAGTTAGAGGAGAGACTTAACAAAAAAATGTTTATCCGCATCTCCAATTCGGAGATCATTAACCTGAAAGAAGTAAAAAAATTTGACTTAAGTTTTTCCGGGACGATCTGTGTTTCGATGTCAGACAAAACAGCAACGTATGTTTCAAGGCGTTACGTCAGAAAAATCAAACAGGTATTGGGATTATAGAAATGGTGGTGTGTGTGAAAAATATATTTTTCATACACAGGAATGGAGGTTATCATGAAAAAAAGAATTTTATGCAGAGCGCTTATAGGTGCGCCGATCGGTCTGGCAATCAGTACTGCAATCACAATTTTTTCTTCACTCATATACGGTGACGGAAATTATTATCCGGTTGTCCCGGCATTGGTGGAGCAGTGTGGAAATGAAATTAATGCGGTCGTGGCGCAGATGATCGCATCTTTACTGTATGGTGCGGTCTGGGCGGGCGCGTCCGTGATATGGGAGATGGATGACTGGAGCCTGCTGCGGCAGACAGTGACTCATCTGCTGGCAGGTTCGATTGCAACATTTCCGGTTGCATATCTGATGTATTGGATGAAACATAGCATTGCAGGGGTCGTTGTGTATTTTGCGATATTTATCGGAATCTATGTTGGAATCTGGATCACATTATACAGCAGGGCAAAGAGAGAGGTCACAAAGCTGAATGAAAAAGTAAGTTTACAAAACCGGTAAGAGATCTGTTTTTTATTGCAAAACACCGCTCCATTTGCAGGTATTTTTCTAAAAAAAGAAATGATACATTGAAGAAAATGAGAAACTTGCAGGAGGGGGACTGCTGTATGGAACACAGGTTCTTACAACAGCAAGGCAGAAAATGGAGAAAAATATAAAATTTGAACAGAATACACCGCTGTGGGATAACAGTCTTTCGATAGAAGAACGTCTTGACTATCTGACAGGGGAAATGACGCTTGAAGAAAAAATACACTGTCTGACAACCGGATGCTCTGACATTCCGAGGCTTGGAATCCGGGCAACTTATATGGGCGGTGAGGCTGCACACGGGATTGAGGCGAGACATGACCAGGCATTTAATAAAGGGGAGCCGGAGCCGACCACAGCTTTCACTCAGCCGATCGGTATGAGTGCGAGTTTTGACAGGGAGTTGATCAGAGAATGTGGTCGCGCTGTCGGCGAGGAAGCCAGGGCTTTGTATACAAGAAATGGTGGAGGCGGGCTCTGCCGCTGGGCGCCAACGATTGATATGGAGCGCGATCCGAGATGGGGAAGGACGGAAGAGTCATACGGCGAAGATCCGTATCTGACCGGAGAGATGGCGGGCGCATATATCCGCGGTATGAGGGGCGAGGATCCTTTTTATATCCGCTGCGGGGCAACGCTGAAACATTTTTACGCAAACAATGTGGAGAAAGACCGCATTAAGATCTCATCTTCCGTGGACCGGAGAAATAAAAACGAATATTATTTAAAACCGTTCAAAAAGGCGATCATGGAGGGCGGCGCGGAGGCAGTCATGACCTCCTACAATGAGATCAACGGGATTCCGGCGATCGTCAATGACGAGGTGCGCCATGTCCTAAAAGGCACCTATGGACTGCCCGGGCATGTTGTCTGTGACGGAGGTGATTTTTCACAGACGGTGAACGATCATCATTTTTATCAGACGCACGGGGAAACACTGGCAAATGGCCTGAAGGCTGGTGTTGACTGTTTCACGGATGATGGAGAGATTGTTTATGCTGCGGCAAGGGAGGCATTGGATAACGGCTGGATCACGGAAAAAGATATTGATGAATCGGTGCGCAATTCATTCCGGACAAGGATAAGGCTTGGCATGTTTGACAAAGAGGGCGACTGCCCGTATCAGAACATGGGCGAAGAATATATCAACAATGAGGAACATCAGGAGCTTGCCCGTAAAATGGCGGCTGAGGCGGTTGTCCTTTTGAAAAATGAAAACGCAATTCTTCCGTTGGATGAAAATGCAGTAAAAAATGTAGCAGTAGTAGGTCCACTCTCTGATGTGTGGTATAAGGACTGGTATTGTGGCATCCCTCCTTATGAGGTTACTGTCTTAGATGGGATCAAAGAAGCATTTCCAAATGCAAAGATCAGCCATGAGACAGGACTTTCTGAGATCCGCATCCGTTTGACGGATCAAACCGGTAATAACTGCTATGTGGGACTGGATGAAAATACCCGGTTAAAACTGGTAACAAAAGAACAGGCAGAAACATTTATTTTGAATGACTGGGGCTGTGGCAGTATGACACTGGTGGCAAAAAGCAACGGCAGATTTGTCACTTTAGAGGAGGATACAGATATCATCAAGGCGGACAAAAAAGAAGCCTTTGGGTGGTTTGTCCGTGAGTTGTGGAATTTGAAGCAGGAAAAAAACGGTTTTACACTGGAAAGCTGGAATAAGAAGCAGGTAATTGTGGATAAAGATGGTCATTTTTCGATCTGCGTGGATAATCCGCCGGCAAGATTTGAGATAGAGATCGTAAAAGACGGGAAAACTGCTGCGGAGAAAACAGTGAAAGGAGCTGATCATGTGATAGCAGTCATTGGCTGCAATCCGGTCATCAACAGCAAAGAGGAAGTTGACCGCACCACGATCGCACTTCCGACGGAGCAGGAAGAACTGGTAAAACGGGTGGCAGCAGTGAATCCGAACACCATTGTGGCTTTGATCAGCAACTATCCGTATGCCATCGGTGAACTGGAGAAAAAAGTTCCGGCGATCCTGCTGTCTGCATCGGGCAGTCAGGAACTTGGTCATGGAATCGCAGATGTGCTGACCGGAAAAGCAGCAGCTGCGGGACGATTAAATATGACATGGTATCGTTCGGATGAAGATCTGCCGGATATGAACGACTATGATATCATTCAGGGAAAACGCACTTACCAGTATTTTGACAGAGAAGTGCTCTATCCATTTGGATATGGTCTGACTTATGCAGCATTTTCCTACGAAAAAATGCAGATCAAAAAAGAACGCGGCTGTATCAAAGTGAGCTGTTTTATCAAAAATACCGGGGAAAGAAGTGCCGATGAAGTAGTACAGCTTTATGTGCATAAAAAGGGTTCCCGTGTGCAGCGTCCGATCCGGCAGCTTGTTGGGTTTGAGCGCATTCATGATATTCAGCCCAAAGAAACCAGAAAGGTCACATTTATGGTACAGTTGTGGGAGTTAGAATACTATGATGTGATCTCAGAGCGCATGATCTTAGAAGACGGAACATATCAATTTATGGCAGGCGCGTCATCACAGGATATCCGCTTAGAACAGAGTATTGAAATTGACGGAACACATGCCGGAAAAAGAAATCCGTTCCAGACAACTGCTGCCGACTGTTATGATGCATATGACCACATGTTTTTACATCGGGGAATCAACGGTTCATCCTGTGTGATCCCTGGCTGTGCCGGAGATGATCCGGATGAGATGAAAGAACAGCCGGTGAGTGGAAAGTTAATTTATCATGATTTTGTATTCAGCAAAAAGCCGCTCAGGCTGAACATCACGTTAAAAGTATTAGAACCGGTCAAGGTGACTGTGACAGGGAAAAATGTCGCAACGGTCACTGCAGAGCCGGTGGACTGTTACCGGATGTTAGAGATGGATCTGCCGGAAAATTTTATTGAAACCGGAAAACCGGAAACCATTCAGATCCAGGTGGAGGGAAAATGTAAGATATCCAAATTTGTGTTTGCCTGATAAAAAATTCACAATTGAACCGTGCGCAGTGAAGTGTTATAGTATGTTCTGGATGATATTCCGTATACAGGAAATCATACCAGAACATATTTTTTATCAGAAAAAGAGAATAAAACCAGGAAAACCGCTTGTATCCGTCAGTCGACGGAATGAGACAGTCGCATGCTGCTTCACAAAACGGGGAGTGAAATCCGGTTCACATTTTGCTCCGCCAGACAAAGGGGGAAAATCCCCTGTCCGTCAGAGGAGGATTGCATGCAGATCAGTTTTATTGGCGCCGGGAAGGTCGGCGTGTCACTCGGAAAATATTTTATCAGTAAGGGCAGGAAAGTAGGAGGTTATTATAGTCTGAGCCCAAAGTCTGCCGCATGGGCGGCAAATTTTACAAACACAAAGCAATATCAAAGTATCGAAGAAATCATTAGCAGCAGCGACATGATCTTTTTTACCGTGCCCGATGATAAGATCGGTGAAGTATGGGAGGCGGCAAAACCGTATGCCCACGGTAAAATCATTGCACACTGCAGTGGGATTCACAGTTCAAACATCTTTTCTGATATAGATCGTACTGGTAGTATGGCCTATTCTATTCATCCACTCTGTGCCGTCAGTGACAGGGAAACATCTTGGCAGGCACTTGGTGACGTATTGTTCACCATTGAGGGGGATGAGCGAAATATCTCCAATATCCAGAACATGTTTGCGCAGATGGGAAACCGGACGTGTTTTATTTCTGCGGAAAACAAAATCAAATATCATGCAGCGGCATCTCTGGCATCGAACCACATGACAGCGGTATTTTTTATGGCGCAAAAACTATTCTTAGAGTGTGGTTTTTCAATGCAGCAGGCAAACGAGGAATTGTACCGGCTTGCAAAAGGCAATCTGGAAAATATCCACGCACAGGGATGTGCAGGTTCCCTGACCGGACCTGTGGAGCGCGGGGACAAAAATACCGTACAGAAACATATGGATGCATTAGATGCTGACATGAAAAATGCCTATCTGGAAAATGCAAAGCAGCTTTTAGAGATCGCAGAGCAGAAAAATCCGGACAGAGATTATGCGGCAATGAGAGAAATTCTCATGCCGACAGAGATTGGAGAATGACAATGAAAAACACAGTAGTAACTTTGCAGAAGCAAAAACACGAGCACGACAAAATCACGATGGTGACGGCTTACGATTACACGACCGCGAAGATCATGGATGAATCCGGCGTGAATACGATCTTAGTCGGGGATTCACTTGGCATGGTCATGCTTGGCTATGAGGATACGTTATCCGTGACCATGGAAGATATGATCCATCACACGGCAGCAGTGACCAGAGGTGCAAAAAATGCATTTGTTGTTGCAGATATGCCGTTTATGTCCTATCAGACTTCCGTCTATGATGCAGTGGTAAACGCTGGGCGTCTGATGAAAGAGGGCAGGGCAAACGCAGTCAAATTAGAGGGCGGTGTGGAATTTGCCCCACATATCAAGGCAATCGCACAGGCATCAATCCCGGTTGTTGCACATCTTGGACTGACGCCGCAGTCGGTCAATGCGTTTGGCGGATTTAAAGTGCAGGGAAAAGACATTGAGGCGGCACAGAAGCTGATCGAGGATGCAAAAGCAGTCGAGGAGGCAGGCGCATGCATGGTCGTATTAGAATGTGTACCGGCAAAACTGGCAAAGAAAATCACGGAAATGCTGAAAGTTCCGACCATCGGTATCGGTGCAGGCGCAGACTGTGACGGACAGGTGCTTGTTTATCAGGATCTGCTTGCCATGTATGGGGATTTCCGTCCAAAATTCGTAAAAGTATTTGCAAATGTCGGCGATGCAATGCGTGAGGGAATGGCGGCATACATCAAAGAAACCAAAGAGGGAACTTTCCCTTCGGCAGAGCATTGTTTTAAAATAGACGATTCCGTGATCGAAAAATTATATTAGGAGGAACATACACATGAAAATCGTATCAACCATAAATGAAGTGAGAGAACAGGTAAAAGAATGGAAAAAAGAAGGGAATACGATCGGGTTTGTTCCGACCATGGGATATTTGCATGAAGGTCATGCGAGCCTTATCGATGCAGCACGTAAAAATAACGGCAAAGTAGTGGTCAGTATTTTTGTCAATCCGATCCAGTTCGGGCCAAACGAAGATTTAGACAGCTATCCGAGAGATTTAGAGCACGATGCAAAACTCTGTGAGGAACACGGCGTGGATCTGATCTTCCATCCGACACCAGAAGAAATGTATGGGGATAACTTCTACACCTTTGTGGATATGGATGTGCTCACAAAAGAACTTTGTGGATTAAGCAGGCCGGTTCACTTCCGCGGCGTTTGTACGGTCGTATCCAAACTGTTTAACATTGTGACTCCGGACAATGCATACTTCGGACAGAAGGATGCACAGCAGTTAGCAATCATCAAACGTATGGTAAAAGACTTAAATATGCCACTTTCCATCCACGGCTGCCCGATCATCCGTGAGGAGGATGGACTTGCAAAGAGCTCCAGAAATACATATCTTTCCCCGGAGGAGAGAAAAGCAGCACTCGTGCTGAGCCGCTCTGTTTTCCTTGGTGAAAAAATGGTGAAAGAGGGAGAACGCGACTGTAAAAAAGTCATCGTTGCAATGACTGAAGAAATCGAGAAAGAGCCGCTTGCGAAGATTGATTATGTCAAAATCGTAGACTTATCCACAATGCAGCAGATCGATACCATAGAGCACGGCATACTTGCAGCAATGGCAGTATACATCGGAAAAACCAGACTGATTGACAACTTTATGATCGAGGACTAGAAAAGAGGAAAAAATGACTATTTCAATGTTAAAAGGAAAAATCCACCGCGCGACCGTAACGCAGGCGGAGCTTGACTATGTGGGAAGCATTACCGTAGACATCCAGCTTTTAGAGGATGCCGGCATTTTTGAGTATGAGAAAGTGCAGATCGTGGATGTGAATAATGGCGCACGTTTTGAGACTTATACGATCGCAGGAGAGCGCGGCAGTGGAGTCATCTGTTTAAACGGTGCGGCAGCCCGCATGGTACAGACCAACGACAAAGTAATCATCATGGCATATGCAGATGTGACACCGGAGGAAGCAAAACAGCAGAAACCGGTCGTTGTGTTTGTGGATGAAAACAACCACACCACGGAGATCACAAACTATGAACGTCACGGGGAGATATCGGCGATCCGTTAAAAAAATTTACTGTTTGAACAAATATGAAGGCTGTATTTAAAAAGGTTAAAGATACCTGAAATTCCAGAAACAGATGACCGGGAGCAAACGGTAACAGTTGAATCATAAAAAGCAATCAGTTATAATTATTTATAATTGATTGCTTTTTTAATCATGGAAACATATTTTTGTAGAACAGAATTTATTTTTGCAAAAAGATTTTTAATTACATGGAGGAAAATATGCCGCAGAACTGTTATGAACTCGTATGGATATTTATCATTTATGCCTTTATCGGCTGGGG
>OBZV01000763.1_pt1 | contig 15838 bp, 15 predicted proteins | sample 1501581 | NCBI WGS metagenome assembly OBZV01 (sample SAMEA2580257, study PRJEB22360) | human gut metagenome | biome: human gut; feature: human-associated habitat; material: faeces | place: Denmark | collected 2008/2010
AATCAGAGGTTCTTATAAATTTTCTTAAAACTTTTCTTTGCCGCTTCAATAGATTTGCTGACAGAACTGTGATAAGTACCTTCTTCTACGGCTATTTCACGACAGCTCTTTCCCTCAATGACAAACTTATACAATCTTCGTTCCTGAGCTGGTTTCATCATTGAAAGCACTATTCTAACTTTCTCAATTTCACGCAGACGCTGTAATTCTTTCCTCTCTGCAATTTCTTCTGCTTCTCTGAGTTCAAATGGGTCAACAAAGTCCAAGAATGCTTCATTATGGAATTGCTCAAATAAATCATCTTCATAACAAAAGGCATCTAAATGTCTTGCATCTCGCATTTCACATCTATGAGTTTCTCTGTTATCGTCAATAATCACTTTTCCCTGTGCCATAGACAGCAGGACAAATGGAGTGTATCTGCTAATAATATCCGGATATTTATCCCACAGTTCTTCTTCAGTAAGTTCGGTAACAACTGCCCATTTCTCTGTGCCGGTATATCCGTCATATTCATATTTGAGATTGATAAGTTTACAGTCCTTTGCAAATAATTCTTCTTGTTCCGTTAATGTAAGTTTGTTTGTCATTTTCGTAATCTCCTTTGAATTTTCTAAAATTGCTTTTTTATATAGAAAATTTGGAGATTACGGGTATTTAGCTATGTATGCCTGCCACTGCTTTTTCATTTGCTTCTCCGTTTCGGAGCAACAAAAAAATAGCCGAACATCAAGAACGCAAGGATATAGTTATCCCGTTATTCTCAATGTCCGGCTATTTGGTAACTCATTCAGGTTCCGTGGCTCGGTACAAAGCTCAGTTATTCAGTTGTTTGCTCATTTCTTGTTTATTCTAAATGTTCTGAATTTGAGATTACCTCTGCGCAGTGAAAGGTCAATCTCATTTACATACCCACATTTCGGGCATTTAATTTCAATGTTTCCTGTCGTCATCGTGACTTTATCAAAGATACGCCATTCACAGCGTTTGCACCTGACGATTACTTTCTGTTCCAGTCTTGTCAAATCTTATACACCTCCGGATAAACAGCAAGGTAGTCAAACGGATTATCAAGATAATCCTTGTGCAAGAGTCCAAGCTGTTTCATTCGTATTGCAAGTGCTTTCTTTGAGCATCCTAAAAAATCTGAAAGTGCTGCGTATCTTTCATAGACCGCCGGATAATAGATTTTATTTAGGCATTCGATTTTATCCCCAAGCCCAAACAAAAACATTCCTTTTTCTATCAGACACCTCGGAAGCAGAATTGCAGCCGCAAGTGTATTTGCCTGCCATTCCTCCCAATCGGTAATTATTCTGCTTTTCTCTGTGTCTGCGGTTGCCTTGTAATAATGCACTCCGGCTGATTTTTCCGTTATTCCATAATCATTTGGGAACAACATCTTGAATATCTGATGACTGCCTTCGTGCATAAGTGTAAAATTCTTTCTTCCTTTCAGGTTGTTGTCATAGTTAAGGTCAGACTCGACCAGAACCGTTTTGCCATCCAAGAAGAAAAAGGCTTCATCGTCGTTGTTTTCAAATACCTGCACTCCGAGTTCCCCAAACGATGTCATTCCGAGAATGCTTCCATCATAGGAAAGGTGCATATACTCAATCGTCAGTCCAAGTACCTTTTCGAGCATTAGCTCCGGCTCAATGCGGTACACCTGTGATTTCTTTATTTCAGGCAGTTCAAAATATGCCTTTACAAATTTCTCTGAAATTGTTTCTATATCATTTCTCGATAAGCGTTTCAATTACTTAGCCCTCCTAACATTAGGATTTTGCTTCGACAAACCACTTTCCGTTTTCTTCATCGAACAGAAAAGCCGACTGTCCGCAAATCTGAACCGTATAGCGAATGCCTGTGCCACCGACCTTAGTAGCGGCGGCTCTGCACTTCTGCATTACACGGTCGACTTCATATATCTCATCATTTTCAAACTTAATGGAATTCGGACGAGCCGTTCCATCAGGTCTATGCGTCACATTTACTTCGACATATACTTTTCTTCTTTCACACTCCATTGCTTATACCTCATAATTTCTCATTGTTACAACCAATCTTCCCAAATGCTCATATCCGTCGATGTCTTTATCTGAGACTTTGTATTTCGGTTTTTCGTCATCATTCTTGTTAATGTAGCAGGAAAGCCGACCTTTTAGAAACGGCTTATTCAAATCAAAGAATAAAAACATCCCTTCGTATATTCCGTAATCGGTAAAATGGTTTCCGCCGTCCGCAATGAAGATAGCCATATCATCACTGCATCCTTTTATTAAACAATCAGGCATTCTTACATATGCCTGTACATCACTTTCATCAATCACAATTAAGCCCTCCTTAGCCGACCATTCCCGTCGGCATCGTGATTTCCACTTTTTCCGGTGGTAGCTGCAAGTCCTGATACAGAACTCCATTCCTTATGCTGTCCTTACCGAAGCGTCTGCGGATTGTTTCAATACATTTTTCAAGTCGTTCCAACTTTTCCTGCTTTTCCACATCCATAAATAATCCTATCTGATGGGACGTGTCTTGAGGAATAAGATTGATTGCTTGGATTGTTACGGAACGGATTGGATTGTACCAACCATACCTTGCTTCAAAAAGTTGAAATGCTCTCTTGGCAAGAACCATCGGCGATTGCGTAGGCAAGTCAATCTTGGTCTGCCATTGTCTTGTACATAGTGTGTTATCTCTAATGTGTATGGCAACTCCTTCGGCACTCAGTCCGTGGACTCGGAGCTTGTGTCCGATGTCTTGGGTCAATTCGAGAAACACGGGCCACACCTGCTCCGGTTTCTCTAAGTCTGCAACTGTCGTTATACCGTGTCCTACGCTCTTGATAGGCGATACGAAGTCTTTCTTGGCAACAAGGGAAAGGTCATTGCCATTTGCGTAATTCCATAATGCAACTCCGTTTTTTCCTAATACGCTTCGCAGGAACTCAGGGTCGGTCTGTGCCAAAGCCCCGATGGTACGAATCCCATAGCTGTCTAATGTACGCTGTGTCGCTCTGCCTACACCGAGCAAATCAGCCGATGGGAGTTTCCATATCTTTTCTCTGAAAGTATCCTTTGGTATAACCGTTACTGCATCCGGCTTCTTCATATCAGAGCCGAGTTTTGCAAATATCTTATTAAATGAAACACCAACGGAGATAGTAAGTCCGAGTTCAAACTTAATCGTTTCTCTGATTTTGTTTGCAACTTCCACCGGAGAGCCGAAAAGACTACCTGTTCCGGTAATATCCAGCCAGCACTCATCCATACCATAAGGTTCTACTTGGTCTGTATATCGTTCGTACACGCTTCTTGCAAGTTTTGAGTATTTTATATATTCCTCATAATGCGGTGGAACAATAACCAAATCCCGACATTTCTGTTGTGCCTGCCAGACGGTATCTCCGGTTTTCACATCAAATGCCTTTGCTTTATAATTCTTAGCAAGGACAATTCCGTGTCGTTCTTCAACAGAACCGCATACAGCAACCGGATATTCTTTCAGAGCAGGGTTAAGCATACACTCAACACTTGCATAGAAGTTGTTCATATCGCAATGTAAAATATTTCGAGCCATTCTGCGTAACCCCCTTGACTTTTTGAGAAGTTTAATATAAACTATGAGTAGTTAAACTTCTTACTTGCTATTATACGCAGTTAAACTTCTCTTGTCAAGAGTGTAGACGAAGTTTAACTACATAAATTTAAGACAAGGAGTGAACAATCAAGATGACATTCGGCGAAAAAGTTAAGAACGAACGAAACAGACTCGGATTAAATCAGGATGAGTTGGCGAAAAAAATCGGCGTTACTCGTAGAGTTATCAGTTCCTATGAGAATGACAGTTCCCGTCCAAGAGGAACAGAACGCTATAAGAAACTTGCCGAAGCTCTCGGTGTAAATATCAACTATCTTTTATCGGAAGATGAAGCATTTATTGCAGATGTTGAAGATAATTACGGACACAGAGGTGCTAAGCAGGCAAAAGAACTTCTAGCAGAAGTAACCGGTTTATTTGCCGGCGGAGAAATGGCTGACGAAGACATGCGTGAAATGGTTGATGCCATTCAGGAAGCGTACCTTATTGCTAAGAAAAACAACAAGAAATACACACCGAAAAAGTATCGCAAAGACGAGTAACCTCTCGCTGTGCGTTGTCCGTTTTATGGGACAGCAGATGGTTTATAATAAAAATGGATAATATATCTGTTATAATGGCACTGCAAGGGAGGTGAGCCGTTTGGGATATAATACGCAGGATGAGATTGTCAAGATAGTGAACCGGCTCATCAAACGATGTGGCACTCGTAATCCATATAAAGTCGCTGATGAGCTTGGGATACATATTCTCTATCGAGATTTTACGAAACAGCGTGGAGCATACAAGGTAATCTTGAAGAATCGATTTATCTTTCTTCAGAACGGTTTGCACCCGGTTATTGAACAAATCGTATTATGGCACGAAATCGGACACGATGTTCTTCATCGCCAAGAAGCAGTTTCAGCCGGAGGATTCAAAGAATTTAATATCTTTGATATGCGTGAAAACCGGATGGAATATGAAGCCAATGTCTTTGCAGCTCAGGCTTCTTTACCGGACGATACGATTATTGAATATATTAAACAGGGGTATGATATTCAGCAAATTGCTCGCTGTATGCACTCCGACATAAATCTTGTCGCTTTGAAAGTTGATACTCTCAATTCACAAGGCTACAATTTTAGGAAACAGGAACATAGAAACGACTTTCTCAGATATAACAGAAAAATGTAAAGACCGTCAATTCTCGAATGAGATCTGACGGTCTTTGCATTACTTCGATTTCCATTATTCTTGGGAACAGCGTAAGCTGGGGGAAATCGGTTCAGTCTCTATGTGCCGAAGGATTTTCAAAGAGCAAACATCGGAAAATGGAGAAATACCATTTTATAAAATAGGTACATTCGGTGGAGAGGCAGATGCTTTTATATCGAGAGAGCTTTTTGAAGAATATAAAGCAAAATACCAGTATCCTAAAAAAGGAGATATATTGATTTCTGCATCAGGCAGCATTGGTAGAACTGTTGTGTTTACGGGAAAAAATGAGTATTTTCAAGACTCCAATATAGTTTGGTTAAATCACGATAAACATTTGGACAACTCGTTTTTGAAATGCTTTTATTCTATTGTGAAATGGGCAGGAATAGAAGGCAGCACAATAAAAAGACTATATAATGATAACATTTTGAATACAGCTATCACCTTGCCGTCAGTTGAAGAACAGCAGAAAATAGGTGCATATTTTGAAAACCTCGACAACCTTATCACCCTTCATCAGCGTAAGCCGGTTGTTGTCAATTCAAGCTCGACAATGAACGCATTACCAAATCAACATCTTTATTTTCAAGTTCTTGAATAATGTGAAGATAGGTCTTTTGCGTTGTTGTCATACTTGAATGTCCTAATCGTTGAGCCACACTTGCTATTGATACTCCGGCAAATAATAGCAGTGAAGCGTGTGTATGTCTTAGTCCGTGAACAGATATAACCGGTATATCTGCCTTCTTACAGTGTCTTGTAAGAATGTCATTGACAGTAGAGTTATACACCTTTTCCGAAACAAAAATCGGTTCATCTTCAGGTAAGTCTTTAACCAAAGTAGAAAATTGAATAATGAGCTGCCAATCAATCTGTATTTTCCTGACCGACGACTGATTTTTGGTGGGCATAAACCCACCACCGCCTTTATAATCCCAGGTTTTATTGATAGATAAAGACTGCTTTGAAAAATCAAAGTCTTTTGGAGTTATAGCCAACGCTTCAGAAAATCGCATTCCGGTTTTTGCAACCAACAGAATAAACCAATCCCAATTTATCTCTTGACTAAGATTTAAGTCAGATAAAAGTTTGTGCAACTCAAACTGATTAAGATATTTGATTTTTTTGTGTCGAGGCTTTTTACCTTTTATGATAGCTTTTCTTGTAGGGTCTCGTTCTATAAGTCCCTCATCTACCGCATCTAAAATTGCACCTTTAAGTTGATGATGAAAGTCCATTGTGGTCTGTCTTTCGTGTGACTTCGCATAATCGTTCAAGAGTTTTTGATATGTTATCCTTGAAAGTTCGCACACTTTCAAATCCGGTGCTAATTGCTTAATCCAAGCCTGCGTAAGCAGGTATTTATCCATTGTAACCTTCCTTATCGCCCCTTCCTTATAAACCGTAATCCATTGAGCGTAATAATCGTAAAATAAGTCTGTTTTGTTTATATTATTCAGCATAATATCCTCCTGTATAAAAATTAGGCTTACGCTGATGAAGGGTGATAAGGTTGTCAAGGGTTTCTAAATACTGTCCTAAAACTCGTTGCTCCTTTATAGTTGGGATTGTTACGACAGTGTTTCCAACAAGCTCTTTATTAAGGTTATTTACTGTGCTACCTGCCGCAAGTGACTTATACTGAATTATCATTTGAGGAGTACCGAGCAAATGGCACAAAAATGTCAAATCAAAAACTTTATAGGTATTTCTAATTAGTAGCCAGCCGTCGTGAATACACCCATCTATGCCCATAATATAAGGCTTTCCGAAGCTCATAGAGTTAGATAAGATTAAATCTCCCGGATGAACTTCTCTCGTTTTTGATAGTCCTTCCGGTTTGATTTTTTCTGCGGTTTTTGTTATATAATTGCCCTGTGCGGGAGCATCGCCAATCTTCACCCAATTTAATCCATCAGGCGAGTCGGTAATGAAATCATCAATAGGTCTTGGCGAACCACCTCGCTCTATTTGCACTAAATCTGAAAACTTACGCTGTTCCCAAGCGTTTTTGATGTATCTGAACTTTTTTGATTTTTCTTTGCATAAAAATGCAAACTCACGCTGATGAAGGGTGATAAGGTTGTCGAGGTGACGCAAATATGAGCCGATAGCAACCTGTTCTTCTTTGTGTCTCGGCAAAAATATATCAATATCAAAGAAATCATCGGCTGAGATATTCAATAATCCGTGATTTCTTGCTCCCTCCGCTGCACGCTCAGAAACACCTTTATGCCATCTGTCAGTATCAAAGAAAACCGTCAAATAGTCGCTATCAATTTCACTTTGATTTTTAATGCTAAAAACAATGTAAAGTGTTGATAATACGCCCTTTTCGTACAAATCAAGGCGCTTAACTGCTCCAAAAGGAAACCCATCTGAAGTGCTTTTGTTATATGCAAATTCACCATTCAACACCAAGTAATAGTTGCTCACATCTCGACTTGCTACACGGTTATTAAAATAGGTGATTTGGTCAACAAGTCCGTATTGTGCAGATATTGTAAGTGGTAGGCTTGACTCATTGTTTGTGTTCTTCCTGACTACTCTTTCTACTATATCTCCCAGCTTACGCTGTTCCCAAGAAACATAAAATAGGAGCCAAGGGAAAGCCCTTGACTCCTAAAATAATGCTTAATTATTCATCTTCTGTTGGCATTTGAATTTCATAACCACCACTGATAATAAAATCTCGAAGCAATTTGTCAACTTTAACATTAACCTTGGGCGGAATTATTTTAGTCCCTTCGACCTTTTCAAAGTATTCCTTTGCCTTTGCTTTATCGACCGTTTTCTTCAGTTCGTCATATCTGCCAAATTCATTGAGATTGTTTTCATTAAGCTTCAAACTCATAATGTTTCTAAGCAGGTTCTCATCTAACCCAAGAGCAGATGAAACTCTGTGAATTTGGTCGTTTCTCGCTTTTGACAAATACTCGTTAATATAATCTCTCAGTGATTTACCTTCTGAAACCTTAACATCTCCTCTTTGAATATCGTGCAGGAAAATGTTTGCATATTTCTGTTCTTCCTGAGAAAGCGTTGCAAATGTCTTGTGCAGCTCTGTTTCGGCTTGTTCAATAGCTTCCTGAGTTGTTCCCTCAACACTCAACAACTTAATATACTTATCAAATCTTGAGTTCATATAGTCAGAGTCGATTAAGCCCGTATCAATCTCTGTAATATATCCCGCAAGGTCATAAGGAACATCATCGCCTCCGATACCACCACCGCCACCGGTCAACTCTTTATATCTGAGAACTAAAATAAGATAAGTATTCTCATCTATGGCTACATCAACGACTTCGCCGGTTTCTTCATCTACATATGCAGGGACATCCCATTTGAAGCCTTGAATTTTAGCTGCTTCCAAATAGCTATTAAATTCATTGAAATCCTTTGCAAACTTCCTACACACCAAAGTGTCATTAGGCAGCTTTTCAAAGTTTTCAATTCCCGCATTGGTAAACAACTCGGTGATACTTTCAAAAAGTTCGTTCATCTGCTTCAAGTTTTCAACGAGATGTTGAACGAACAATCCGAGTGGTCTGTCGCCTGAATACAATTTTACGGCAGCGTTAATATTATGCTCCATAGTGTGAGGTTTGCGGTAATAGCGAATTGTTCCGAACGGTTTATCCGGGCCGAACAAGCGATTAGTTCGAGAAAACGCCTGAATGATATTCTCGTACTGAAGCACCTTGTCCATATACAAAGTGTTAATCCACTTAGAGTCAAAGCCCGTAAGCATTTGGTCAACGACGATAAGTAAATCAATTTGTTTTGCCGGTTCGGTCGCTACTCGTTCATACGGCTTTTTGTGGGCAAGTCTTGCGGCTATGTCCTTTTTCATTTTTGCAAATGTCGGAATAGCAAAATCCTGACCGTATTTTTCGTTGTAATCGGAAATGATTTCAACAAGTCCGTCCTCTTTGAATTGAACACCGCCGTTATTATCAATACTTGGGTCAAACAAAGCCGTTACTTTCAGTTGCGGATTTAACTCTTTGAACAATCGATAATAATTGATAGCCTCCGGAATACTGCTTGTAGCAAATATTGCGTGGAATTTACTGTTATGGCTCAATGTTACCCAGTTTTCGAGTATATCCTTTACTACTGTCGTAGTGTGTTCCGTTGTTGTATATTGAACATTTGGGATATAATCTTCGATGCCCTTTATATAGTCGCCCTTGGCGTCAAAGTGTCCAACCATTCCAACTTGGTTTACGTCCATATACTTATAAAAGATTTTGCTCTTAACAGGGTCAGAAATTGCTTCTTCCTCTGTTTGTGCCTTTGCCTTTTCCAAGGCAACTACTTTTCGCACATCTTTATCTTTGAAAGTCAAAACCTTGTATGGGTCAAAACCGAGAACATTTTTGTCTCTGATTCCGTCCGCAATGCTGTATCTGTGTAACTCATTACCAAATACAGTGCTTGTAGTATTCTTTTTCTTTTGGTTTTCGTCTTGGATAGGCGTACCGGTAAAGCCAAAGAACATTGCCTTTGGAAATGTGTTTTTAATTGTCAGCAACATATCCCCAAAAGTAGAGCGATGAGCTTCATCTACTATGAACACAATACGCTTTTCGCTGATAAGTTCAATGTCACGAGCGTTCAATCCACCGGCTTCGTCTTTGATATTACTCATTTTCTGAATGGAAGTAACGATAAGTGTGTCTGCCGGATTGCTGCTTTTGAGTTTTGTTATCAACACATTTGTGTTTTCGGTTGCTTGTACGGATTCATTTTCATCGGCAAAGCCACGATACTCTTTCAGTGACTGAGTGCCGAGTTCAATTCTATCCATAAGGAAAATTACTTTGTCGGCGTCTTTTGAGCTTGCGATTAACTGAGCTGACTTAAAACTTGTCATTGTTTTGCCGGAACCGGTTGTGTGCCAAATATATCCGCCGAGCTGATTGTTACCTTCCCATTTTGCTTTTGCAACTTTATCAGAAATAGCACTTGCCGCAAAATACTGATAGCTACGCATTACTTTAAGTACGCCGTCTGAGTCATCAGCAACCGTATAAAAGCCGATAAGCTGATGTGCCATAGGAATAGATAGAAGAGTAGATGCCACCTTGTTCCATTCGTTAATCGGCTCGTTATTAAAATCTGCCCAATGGAAATAATAATCCGGATTAAACTTGCCGTCCGGACCCGGATTTGCAAAATAAACAGCTTCGTTTGGTTCCATTGCAACAAAAATCTGAACCAAAGAAAACAGTCCACTGAATATTCCCTCGTGAGAATACTTTTCTATTTGATTGCAAGCCTGACTAACCGGAATACCGCTCTTTTTGAGTTCAATATGGATAACAGGCATACCGTTAATGAGCAGCATTAAATCTCCACGGCGGTCATTAAGTAATTTCGATTTTGTTGGGAATTTAGGCTGCTGCACAATTTGGTATCTGCTTTGACCGGCGGCAATTTCACGGCGGTCATAAATTTTAAGGCTGACTTCTTTACCAAAATGTAATTTATCATCAGGGTTATCCCTTACGATAGAAACACTTTTTCCGTTAATAAAGCCATTCAACTTTAACGGTGTTCTGAGAGCTTCGATTTGCTCTAAAATCTGCTGCATTTCGCTATCGGTTAGAGGATAATCGTTCAGTCTGTCAATATCTCTGTTGTTTTCAAAGAGTATATTTGCCCAATTTCGCAGCAAATCTTGTTCAGAGTAATTTTTAAGGACTTCTTTTTCCCACCCTTTTTCGGATAGTATTTTTATCAAAGCCGCTTCAAAATCCGACTCTTTATTAAAAATCATTTCGAGTTCCTCCTAACTTCTAAAATTTGCTTTTACATCTCAGACAAACATCTTTTCAAGGCACGCTTTTTTGAGATTTTTCAACTTTTCTAACTCACGCTGATGAAGGGTGATAAGGTGGTCAAGCTGGCTGAAGTAGCTTGCAATGAGTTGCTGTTCTTTCATTGCTGAAGGGTAACTCACGCTTGTTTTTTGAATGTTGCTGCGACTTAAAGAGAGCACTTTTATGCCCTGCATTAGAGGAAGAAGCTGATAGTGGTAAGCGTTGGAATTGAGGTAGTAACCGAGGTACCCCAATGCCATTCTGTTCCGAGGGCGGCACACCATTGTATGTAACCCCGATACTATGGCACTCCCTTGCAAATTACCTATTTCACAGGCTTTTCCGGTCGTTTCATCTTCTGCGGTATCAGCGATAATAACATCACCATCCTGCAATAAAGCCCCATTGAAATCCTCTCGGCATCTATGCGGGATGCGAGGAATATCATCCTTTTGAACATCCAGCACAGAGCCATACTTTATCAGCACATCACCATAATGAACATTCAGGACAGTTCCTTCATCATAACTCAGTTCGGCACGGGAAAGTGTGTTATTCGGGACAGTGCAATCAAACACTTCACCAAACTTACGCTGTTCCCAAGCTTCAGTAAATCCCTTAAAACGAATTTCGGGTGCATTGGAGCCATTTTGTGGAAACATTTTTTCCAGCATAGATTTTTTGACATTGGTCAATTTGTCATACTTACGCTGATGAAGGGTGATAAGGCGATTGAGTTTTTGAATATATGAAGCTATTTTCTTTTGCTCTGCTATTGACGGAACAGGAACAACTAATTCAAAATAATCTCCCAAGTTGTAATTTGTTCTTCCATCTCCTGTTGAAATTGATACTGCCCATTTCTTATGTTTATCTGTGTTTAGAAACGAACACAGATAATTTGAATCAATTATTTTAGGATTTGGTCGAGTGACAATCGTAGCAAAACCTATTGATTTTGCTTCGTTTTCAGTAATTACCGCAGATGTTCCTACATCTCCGGTGTGTACGGTAATTACATCTCCAATTTGGTGCATACGAGTTTCGTTTTTTTCGGCAAATGTTTTTTCCAAGTAAATTGGATTATCACCAAATTCAAATTTACCATCTTTAATATCTGAGTTTCTAATAAGTAAAGTTCCTTCATCGGTATAATGTTTCGTCATTGTTGTCACTAATCCAATATAAATTTTTCCGATTTCAGTGACCTTACGCTGTTCCCAAGTGTCACTAAACCCTTTGAAGCGAATTGCCGGAATGTCTGTTATTTTTGTCATTTTGCACTACCTCCAAGCAATTTTTTGAGTTCAGCAAGACCGAGCATATCAAATTCACTACCTTCAAGGTCATCAATCATAGAAGAAAGTGATTTTTCTGTTTCTTCTATTTGATTTTCGACATCTGCGAAAGTAGTTTCATATTTCTTTGCAAGTGCTTCAAGCTTTGAAACCAAATCAGATATAATGCTATCCGGCAACTGCATAAGATTATCAATAAGCGGCTTTATCCACTTATCTTTAAGAAGTTCAAGAACTTGTTCATCGGACAAGTGTTCAATCGTATCTTTCGTTTTTTCTTCAAGCAAGGCATTATCACGCTTAATGGCAGTTTTCAATGCTTTTTCTTCTGTATTCAATTCCGAAACAGATTTAAGTTTTTCCTTTGTTTCAGGTTCAACACCGTCGGATTTCATAGCTTTTTTGATTTCTGCAAAGACCCAGCTATCTTCGTTTACAAAATCAGCCTCTTTTTCTTCCTCGGAAAGTGTGTCAAGTATTTCTTCGTATTCGGAAGCAATTTCTGAAAGTCGATTTTCTTTTTCACTTAATGCTTGCTTGTCATCGGCAAGTATAGTGCTTTGAATAAGGTCAAATGGTATAATGCGACCTTTCCATCCTTCTTGTACTTCCTGCTCAACATTTCCTTTTTTCTTGACCACCATATTAGCGTCAACAATTTTAGTTGCTCCAAAGCCCTCTGTTTGAATAATTTCCAAATCTACGGCAATCTTAGTCCAGTCATCATCAAGAAGCTGGTATGCTTCATATCTGTCAACTAACGGGATGGCAGCCATTCGTGCAAAGATATTTTTTGATAAAAGCTCCTCTGTTTTAGAGATACTGAGACTTTCCATCTTTGTAATCAGCTCATCATACAAATATGTATCAAAATCAGCAAAAACGGACTTGAACTCGTTTTCAAAACTTGTTATATCACTGTGTTCTTTAATTGCCTTTTTTATATCTTTAACTACGAATTTGCAATATTCGGAAGATGTATTTTCAAACAAATCAGAGCGAAGTGCCGGGAAAGCTGTCCAATATTCTTTGAGTTCATCAATTTCAGATGCCGGTAGACCGCCGAACATAGACGCAAAAATATCCCAAGATTCTGCCGCCTCTGAGGAATCCACATATCTCGGAATATTAAGGTTATAATCGTTCTCTCTGATTTCGTCACGGCTGACAACTCGTGAATACTTGTCCACGCTTTCTCTCCGTGTAACAACATCTACAATCTTCTTAATATCTGAAGCTCTCAGCTTATTGTTTTTGCCCTCTTTGATATATCCTTTTGAAGCATCTACTATAAGAACATCTGTATTGGTTCTCTTTTGCTTCAACACCATAATTATTGTCGGAATACCTGTGCCGTAAAAAATATTTGCAGGCAATCCTATGATTGTATCAATCTTATTTTTTTCAATTAAGTTCTTGCGAATTTCGCCTTCTTCGCCGCCACGGAACAAAACACCGTGAGGAAGAACAATAGTCATAATGCCATCAGGCTTAATATGATAAAGGTCGTGAAGCAAAAAGGCATAGTCTGCCTTACCCTTTGGTGCAAGACCATAACCGGCATAACGAGGGTCAGTATCCTTATCAGCTGGATTCCAAGCCTGTGAATATGGAGGATTGGAAACTACGGCGTCAACATAGAGTGGATTGTATGTTCCTGTCGGGTCGTTTTCATCGAAATACGGCCAGTCGTCCTCCAAAGTATCGCCGTTTCTTGTTACTATGTTATCTGCTTCAATACCACGCATTACCAAGTTCATACGAGTAAGGTTATATGTATTCTGCTTTAATTCCTGAGCGTAGTATTTAACTTTGTTTTCGCCCTCAATGAACTTTGAAGCACTCTTACCGATGTTGATTAACAAGGAACCAGAACCGCTTGTAGGGTCGAATATTTCAATTTTCTCTCTGTTTTTCAAGTGATTTGCAACTATTTCAGACATAAGCAATGATACTTCGTGCGGAGTGTAGAACTCGCCGGCTTTTTTACCTGCATTCGCCGCAAACTTTTCAATCAAATATTCATAAATAAATCCAAGAACATCATAGCCCTGCTTACCATCCATAGGAATATCTTTTATAAGCTGAATGAGTTCGCTAATAGACTTTGACTGCGAAGCAGCACTATCACCTAATTTTGAAAGACCAGTTTGCAGAGTATCAAAAACGCCCTCAAACACTTTCTTGTGGGTTGGGTTTATTAAACGGCTAAACGCTGAAAGAGCGTCACGAACATCTTGAACACTGAAATCGCTGCCTTTTGCAAGCCAAGTTGAAAAGAGATTGTCGTAAGAAATAAAATATCCCAAGTTCTTCTGAATGCTTTCAACCGTATCAGTATCTTCTTCTGTTAATTCGGGAAAATACTCGTCAGTCCAATCATTAGCTTTCAGATATTTAACTTCTTTCTCCGAAAGGAATTTATAGAAAATAAATCCTAAGATATAGTCTTTGTATTCATTTGCTTCGATTTTGGAACGCATTTTGTTTGCAGACTCCCAAATCTTTGCAGCTAACTGCTGTTTATTCATAATAAACCTCCGTATTATTTGTTGTAGCTATTTATATTTTATCTGACAATGGCACTATTTTTAAGTATAAAATAATTAGTGTCCCATAAAACGGACTCAGTTTTCTTCATCAGGAAGAAAATCTATAATATCTTCTACATTGCAATCAAGTGCAGCACATACTTTTCCAAGCACTTCGGTCGTCACATTTTCATCTCTGCTCATTTTGCTCATTGTGTAATGACTTAAACCAGCAAGAGCTTCTAAGTCTTTTTTCTTCATATCTCTGTCAACAAGAATGTGCCACAATTTTTTATAACTAACAGCCATTTCATTGCACCTCTTTCTTAGTTAAAGTGTAAGTATATATATTGTACCATAGAAATTTGATTTTTTCAATAAAACCACAAATATTCGAACTAAAGTGCGTTTTTTCATACTTTCGGTTAAAAACGCATATAACTCTGTTATTACCGGTTTATGTTCATTCTTGGGAACAGCGTAAGGTTAGAGAAGTAACGGACAGATATGATAATTTGCGTATCCCGGTGGCGGCAAGTTTGCGAGTTGCAGGCACAACTCCTTATTACGGAGCGAACGGAATTCAAGACTATGTAGATGGATATACTCACGATGGTGAGTTTATCCTTGTCGCAGAAGATGGAGCGAATGACCTTAAAAATTATCCTGTAAAGTGCGTAAAAGGGAGAATTTGGGTCAATAATCACGCTCACGTTCTACAAGGAAAGTATGATTGTGCAGACAATCAATTCCTTGCCTATGCCATTAGTCAAGCGGATATTGAGTCACTTTTGGTCGGCGGGGGTCGTGCAAAACTCAATGCTGAAACACTAATGGGCATAGACTTACTGTTGCCAAACAAGGCTGAGCAAATACGAATTGGCAAGTATCTTGCTCAACTCGACAACCTTATCACCCTTCATCAGTGTAAATGTCAAATTGACGGCTGCCGTTTTCAATCACCATTAGCTATTACTTGGGAACAGCGTAAGTTGGGCGATGTAGTCGATGTACGAAGTGGCAAAGACTATAAACATCTTTCAGAGGGCAATATTCCCGTTTATGGGACGGGTGGATTTATGCTTAGTGTCAATCAGGCGTTGTCCTACGATGAAGATGCTATCGGCATTGGAAGAAAAGGAACGATAGATAAACCGTACATTCTTAAAGCACCATTTTGGACGGTAGATACGCTTTTCTACGCCATTCCAAGAGAAAAAGTTGACTTGAATTTTGCTTTTGATGTATTTCAAAATATTGACTGGAAAAAGAAAGATGAGTCAACGGGTGTTCCGAGTTTATCAAAAACAGCCATAAACGAAATTGATGTCCTCGTTCCGCAATACGATGAGCAGCAGCCACTTGGACAATTTTTTAA
>OBZV01000795.1_pt1 | contig 15253 bp, 13 predicted proteins | sample 1501581 | NCBI WGS metagenome assembly OBZV01 (sample SAMEA2580257, study PRJEB22360) | human gut metagenome | biome: human gut; feature: human-associated habitat; material: faeces | place: Denmark | collected 2008/2010
AGCTTAAAAAATAACAGAAAGCAGAATTGATGCCAGATGATCGTTCGTGCGTTTGTCGTGCAAATAACCCCCACAGCTATTGCCATTTTTTTTAACATACCGGTAAATCCTCCTACTGGTTTTACAAATTAATATTAAGATTTTCTTACCGTCAACTTATGTCAACATGTTTTTTGCGTTTTATTTTTGCGTTTTTTCAATATTATAGCAGTTCAGCATATTAACCTAAAATAGTATTCCAGGCCAATACCATATGCTAAGCTGCTTATCTTTTAAAGATTCATTTTATATATGCATTCCACATATACAGTGACACTGCTCTCTTAATTACAGCAATGCTACACTTACCTTAACTACAACCTTACGCAGGTTCATAGCTTCGCCGGAGATAACCTGTGGGCGATGGATATCAGATGGGAAGAATACACAGAAACATCCCGGACGGGACTCAATATATCCTTCATCTTCCACAGCTTCATAGAAGATCAGGTCTCTTTCCTTAATGTGCTCTGCTACTTTGTAGTTTCCGGTATTCTTGGTAAATCCAAGACGTTCTCTTCCGGATACTAAAAACTGTACATCCAGATATTTCTCATGAGACTCCGGACGTCTGTCTGCAACATCTTCTGTCATGGCATCAAATACCTGAGCATAGATATCTTTTCCCTGGATCTCATATACACCAGGTTCCATAGCTGCGAAATCGTGGCTCTTTAAGTACTCTAATGCAGTCTGAATCGCTGCCGGGTACTTTTCAAAAGAATCACCATTTTTAATAGATGAAAAAATCATTTTTTCTCTCCTTTATTATAAGCTTTTTTAGCTTTATTTGTTTCTGCCTTCCATTGCATGTACAAGACGTACAATACACTCATGACCAGGAACTTCAACTCCATGCTTATGAGCTGCGCGCACTACAGCACCGCTGATAGTATCAACCTCTGTTTTTCTGCCATCACGCAGGTCTGCACGGATAGATGTACATCCCTTTGGATTATTAATAGAAGTATTTTTAACTTTTTCACGAACTTTTTCTTCATCAAAGTCCAGTCCGGCTGCTGCTGCTGTCTTTACAGTCTCATGGATCAGCTGGCAGCACAGATCCCATGCATACTCATTTGCTGCAATATAGCCCATATCTACCTGAAGAACACCTGTAAGGGCACTTAAGGAAACATTTGTAAACAGTTTATCCCAGATCAGAGTCTGGATATTTTCATGGATCTTTACATTAAAACCACACTGGTCAAATGCTTCTTTTAACTGTGGAAGGAAACCTTCTTTATCTTCTACAAGCATACCAACATTAGTAACACCTGTTCCACCACGGCGTACATGTCCCATTCCAAGAACAGCACCATTGTCTTCTGTTGTACCAATCACAATATGATCTTCATCAACAAATTCCTTTAACAGATCTTCATGTCCTGCACCATTCTGTAAAGTCATGAGACGGGTGTTTGGTCCGATGAGACCACGATTCCCTTCTAATGCTGCTCTGGAAAACAACGCCTTTACAAACAGGATCACTAAATCTGCAGGCGCTTGTCCCTGTGTATTACTAACTGCACCTGGATGATAAGTATGAGTGGTACCGTCTTCATCAATGAGAAGACCATTGTTTGAAACCTGCTCTACTACTTTTTCATTAGTATCTACTAAGAGAACATCGTTGTGCTGGGAGAGATGTCCGCCATAGATGGAACCCATTGCTCCTGCACCGATCACTGCAATACGCATTTTACTTTCTCCTTTTTTATTCTCACATTCAGCGTTTTACTATGCCTTAAATCAGATTGCGCCCTGCATAAAGTTTTCTTATGCCGGGGCGCAGTCTGATTTAAGATCCACTCTTTGTAATCCTTGATTATTCAGAGAACTCAGCCAGTCCTTCAATTGCATATGCACGAACAGGGCTGGAATCCAGTCCAAGGATTGGAAGTGGGGAATAGCTCATGAAGAATACATCCTTCTTAAGCTGCTCTAAGTTTCTTAACACTTCCAGGAATACGATATTCTCTGCCATTAAAATGTCATGGAAAGGCTTAACATCTTCATTGCAGTTTTCGATGGAAACACCATCACCAAAACCAACTGCTTTTACCTTGTGAGCCTTGAACCACTCAGCACTCTCTGCACCAACTAAAAGACGCTGGTCCTTATCTGTGTTGGTATCAGGTGTAAATGGATACAGCTTATAGGAAGAATCAATGATAACGATATCTCCTTCTTTAACCTTTCCAGCTTCACGGTCTAAATCAGCAGCAGTGATATGTCCACGCTTAGCAACAGTCTCCTTAAAGTCTACATATACTGCACGGCCTAAGAAAGTGGTTAATGGCAGCTCTGCTACAGATGGCCAGTTATCATCATGATGGTAAGGACACTCACAATGAGTTCCCAGATGGCTCATCAGATCCATATTGGTGTGGAAATCCGGAATAGCACCACCGGTATTAAAGCGGAACAGATGGCATCTTCTGCTCTCTGTCTTTGGATCCAGGATCTTGGAAAGATCTACAATTCTTACGTTACCCATTTCGTAAACACACATTTCAGGTTCCTCCTTAAAATTGGTTTTTATTTTCTTTGCTGGCTTTTTCTTGCCTATCTGTATACCAGTATACCGGTATGTCGGTATACTGTCAAGTTTTTCTCAGGAGTAAAAATCAACAAATTTCCAATAATAATTTTATGCATTCGTTATAATGCCTTTTCTCAAACCACTGTCATGCCAGGAAAATCATGGGTTCTTCTTGACAGACACAACCGTTTAGCCTTAAGATTGTATACAGATGATGTTGAGGGTAAAAGATATTTTGCCCCCTCTGATACCGGGTTACTGCATGTTTTGCACTCCCGCAAGCAAGCCCTCGTCGGATTTTTGACCTTTTGACCCTAAATCATACAGATTATAAAAAGGATATGGATACAAAAAATGAAAGAAAAAAGCTTCCTGCAGCTGCAGGCTTACGATTCCATAAAAAATGGTATTTTAAACGGTGAATTAGTACCGGGCCAGCTCTATTCCGAAACAAAGCTGTCCGCCCAAATAGGGATTTCCCGAACCCCCATGCGTGAAGCCCTCCAGTGTTTAAGCCAGGACGGTTATATCACCATCATACCAAGTAAAGGTTTTATAATCCGTCAGTTAAACGAAAAGGATATGAAAGACAGTATCCAGATCCGCTGTGCCATCGAAGGCTTCTGTACTACTGTGATCGCCTCACAGGCAGATACAAAAGAGGGCAAACGGCTGCTGAACAACCTGAAAATGATCCTGGATAATATGGAAGAAGCATTAAATTCTGATTCATTAGAGGATTTCATTTATTATGACCATCAGTTCCATCTTCTGATCGTTAATTATCTCCATAATGATGAATTTAACCAGATCTTTCAGCGCCTGCTGTACCTGATCCACTTAACATCCCAGGATGCTCTTTCCGCAGAAGGCCGGATCCAGGGAACCATAAATGAGCATCTGGCTTATTACAATGCAGTAAAAGAAGGAAATGGACAAAAAGCTTACAATATCATGATCGAACATCTGATGATGCCTCTTAAGGTACATGAGAAGAAAAGCGAAAAACGAAAACATTGAAACGACTCATAAATATATGGTGGCTGACATTGAGATCAAACGTCAAGCTATGGAGAAACTTGATGAAACAACAAACAGTTCATTCAACTACAAACCGAGTAAGTCCATTCTCGCATTCCTAGCTTCTCTGTAATAATTATGTTCTGTAAAAACAGTGCCGTGTAGTGAATTCAAAGGATTATGCGGCACTACAGAACATAATTTTGCTCACAGCATAATTACGGTTATGCTCTGTAGAACATAAAAAGAAAAACTGGCAGATGATTGATACCATCAATGGTGCAAAATCATCCGCTATCATTTACAGCATTGCAGAAACAGCAAAAGCGAATAGTTTAAAGCCATACGAGTACTTTGAATATCTTCTAACAGAGATTCCGGAACACATGGATGATACAGACCGTTCTTTTTTAGATGATCTGCTTCCATGGTCAGAAAAACTGCCAGAGAGTATCCGCAAACCGAAGAAGTAATGAAGCGAAGCCGCGAAATCGGCTTTTAGCTGGCAAGGTACTTGCTATGGAGCGTTTACCCTGAATCGGCGATAAACTTTATAAGCAACGCAAAAAGCCGGAAGGAAACTGCATCACTTCAGCACACAGTTTCCCTCTGGCTTTCTTTTCGCTTAAATTCTTTATTATTCTTCCGCTCATATCATAATTTGATTTTCAGGAAAAGCCTCCATGCTCTTCTGCTGCCCATCTATGCTTTGCCTGATTCTCAGCTCAATCATCGTCCCATAATTCTGTTTGCTGAGTACCCGTATGCTGTAATTTTCTCCATAAATCAGTTCCAGTCTCTTATGTGTATTGAGAAGACCGATATGTTCTCCGGCATGGGTATCCTGCTTCTGAAGCCGTGTTCGAAGCTTCTGCAACTGCTCTTTCGTCATCCCCAGCCCATTATCCAAAACCACAATAGATACCTCACTATTTCTGGATTCGATTTTAATCTTGATAGCTGAGTTTCCATCTTTATCTCTGATTCCGTGATAAATGCTGTTTTCAATCAGGGGCTGAATAATCAGCTTAGGAACCATTACTGATTCCAAAGGTGCCCATACATCCCATATTACCTCAAATTGCTTTTTGTAGCGCTGAACCTGTATATCCAGATAGCTCTTAGTAATCTGCAATTCCTCCTTCAAAGATACCAGTTCTTGACTGGATTCAAGGGAATAATGTAGTATCTCCGACAGATTCTCAAGCATCTCTGTTGCTAAATTTGGTCCATTTGTCAGGGAAATACAACGCCAATATACAGTCTGCAGGGTATTCAACAAAAAATGAGGATTTATCTGAGACTGAAGTGCCATCAATTCCATAGCTTTTAGCTTATAATGGCGCTCTGACAACTGAACCTGCAAAAAATCATTCTGCAAAAAGGTTTCCACAATATTGTATAAAATATAATTATACACATCTGTTGTTTTCTGTGACAGAAGAGGTAGCTCCTCTCCATGGGTTGCCCGATCAAAAATGTCCACAATTCCTATAAGAGACTTATAACTTTTACGAGCAAAAAAATATGATGTGATTGTGCTTAAAAACAATGCCAGACAGATTAACCCCACAGCCATTTTTGTCAGATAATCTGGTACCCGATAGGCCAGGTGTTCAGGAACAGCCAGATAATAATTCCAATCCAGACTTTCCGATTCCTGTCTATAAACACGATATAAAATTTCATCCACAACTGCATTTTTTTCACCTGCAATTATCTTAAGCGCCCCCGTCTTCCCAATCACTGCTACCTGACTGTTGCTGAAAATAGGATTATTCTTTCCATCCGTAACAATCAATAAATGATCAGGATTAGAATCCAAAGTATTTAATGTACGGTTAATTGTATCCCCTCGTATGTTCAGAACAATGACTCCCTCAGGCACCCTCTTTCCAGGTGAGAAAATCTTCCTGTAAATAGTCAGGATTTCTCTGGTTGAACTTTCAAAATCATACGGAGCTATTTTTCTGAATTCACTCCAGGTACTTTCAGAACTGTCAATATGGTTCTGGTAACTGTCATACCATTCCTGATCGAAAAAATAATCCAGGCTGGTAATACGATTGTTGCTACTGATAAACTGTCTTCCTGCATTGTTAAAATAGATATAGATGGACTCCGCCACTGTATTCGCATTAAAAGAACCGTTTAGGAGATCAATGATTGTATTAATTTCCTCATATGCATTAGCAGGAATCCCGGTACTGCATTCACTGATAATCTTTTTCAGGCGGAACTGTATGCCGGGATTATTGCTCAGGCTCATATTCAGCCAATCAAGTTCATTCATCATCGCGTCCACTCGTGTTCTCTGACTGTCCAAATAATCCTGATACCGTTCATCAATACTGCGTCGCATATACCGGTTTAAAGTAAGTCCCAGCAGCGTTCCCAAAATCAGGATGGGAATCATCACCGGTACGATAAAGAAGGACAGAGTTTTGCGAAAAAATCTCATTTTCATAACGATATCCCTCTGTCCTTTCTATTTTTCCAGGCGTGTGCGCCTGTAATCCTTTGGATTGCAATTATAAAACTGTCTGAAAGCTCTGGTAAAGCTGTTTGGGTTCGTATAGCCAACAGCTGCTCCTATATCTTTGATGCTTTGTTCGCTTCGCTCCAGCAAGGTTGCCGCTGTTTCCATCTTTACTCTCACAACATAGTCAGAAAATTTTTCTCCTGTCTGCTGCTTGAAAAATGTACTCAAATAGTATGGGTTCAGATGCACATAATCCGCCACCCGTTCCAGTGTTGCTTCTGCATAATGAGTACGGATATAACGCTTTATACTGGTAATAATGGAATACTCTGCATCCTCCACTTCTCCCTCAGTCCCCGTTCTCATATCCAGTTCTGCCGTTATTCTGGAAAAAACTTCATAAATTTGAGAGTACTTGGTAGGTTTTACAATGTAATCCTTTACCCCCAGCGTCATTCCCCTTTTCGCATATTCGAACTCCCGGTACCCACTAAGAATTACGTAGCAGGCTGACGGCGCAATGGCTTTTACTCTTTCGATCAACTCCAGTCCATCCATAAACGGCATTTTAATATCTGTTAATACAATATCTACCGAATGGGTTTTTATATAAGAATACGCTGCCTTTCCATTTTCAAAGATCCCAACAATCTGGATATTAAGCTTCTCCCATGGAAAATAATTGCTGATTCCCTCCCTCAGCTCAGTTTCATCATCCACAACAATCATCTGATACATACATACACTCCTCTTTTAACTTATTATAGCCCTGTATGTCCATTATCTGCAAGTGGAGATGTCTTCCAGCAAACAATAGTTTTATTTTATAGTCTTTCCTCCATCCACAATTATCATTGTTCCCGTTACAAAATCAGAAGCATCGCTCGATAAATACAGTGCTGTTCCCATGTAATCCTCTACCTTTCCTAATCGTCCCAGAGGATGGTTCTGACGTACCCGCTCCTTTATCTGCGGATTCTCCCTATAGTACTCCTCTGTAAAGCGGGTTTCTGTAGCAGTAGGGGCAATGGCATTCACTGTAATTCCATAAGGTGCCAGTTCCAATGCCAGGGTTTTCATCATCATGACCACCCCTGCCTTACTGGCACTATATGCTCCAAAATTAATCCCTGCTCTGTAAGCACCTGTAGACACAATAAACGTCATTTTACCTGTTCTTCCCTCTGATATCTGCTGAGAAATCATCATTTTACCTACGCTTCTTCCCAGATGATAAGCACCGTCCAAATTCACATGCAGGATTCTGTCCCACTCTTCTATGGTCATATCCAGTAACTGTTTACGGTTTGTCACAGCTGCGCTGTGAATCAAAATGTCAATACCGCCAAAATCTTTCGCGGTCTGGATCAGTGCCTCTACCTCTGACAGGCTGGAGACATCGCAGGTTCTTGTCATACACCTTCTCCCTGTCTGGCGAATCTGCTCCCCTGCCTGCAAAAGCCTCTTATCATCCACATCTGCCAGTATCACATCTGCTCCTGCCATAGCCAGAGCCTTTGCACAGGCCAGACCAATACCTCCAGCACCGCCTGTAACCAACGCTGTTTTTCCATCCAGCCGAAACATGTTCTCTATGAAATCCACAACCCTTCTCTCCTTCCTGTTTCTCTAAGATCGTTATACAGACACCTCATTCTGTCACTGTCCATAAGCGTATATATTGTATGGGGCATATAGTCTGTCTGTTCAAACATAGTGCGAAGTCTGTCTTCCCAAAGCTTCAGGGCGTCCACCGTCTCCCTCCACTGAACCTGCTTTTCTTTATAATATGCAGATTCTCTGTTTTCCTTTGTCTCCACCACATACCTTGTAAGCAGCAGAGCGCTGACAGCCACCTCATACATCCCGGTATACGTCTTCTGAATACGAATTCGTTCCTCCAGCCATTTTATCTTTTCTTCCCTTATCCCCTCCTGAGGCTTCAAAACTAATTCCAGTAAATGATCAATCCACCTAACAGATTCCTTCTTTTCCTCCAGAGCGGTTTCCAGATGCCGGCGATCCGGCGCCAGTGTATCTTTCTTGGAAGCGTCCCATGCTTTTAATGAGTTTTTTTCCTCTGCCAGCCAGAATCCATGCTCATAAGATACCGGCATCAGGCTGGAATCCGAGAATACACATCCCTGAACAAACAGCATTCTGGACGTGGCTTCCCATGTCTTTCCCACAATACTCTCAAACCACGACGCGGCCATTTCCTTTTTCTCCTGAGATACCACTTCTTCAAACCAGCCTTCCCGTTCCAGATAACATAAATAGATTGACTTGTTATCTATGCCCAGATCAGAGGACAGCATTGCCCCACTGTAAAGGTTCACGCGGTTTGGCGTTAAGAATGCCGAATGTCCGTCCAGACTCTCCCAATCCGTGCGGATTACAATTCCGTTCGCCCCCTGTTCATACGCCAGATTCATTCTCCTGCGGTAATCCTCCGTCAAATCTGCCATGGCAATTCCCCAGCCAAAATACTGTCCCATGGCATCATATTCTACCCATTGTCTGTGATTTCCCACCTGTCCAAGGCGGGCATTATCCGGAAATGTGGGGTAATAATCATGAGGCGTATTTTTAAGAGCAATCACTACATCCTGCGGTAGCTGCTCCATTACCTGTGCAATCTCCTTGTGTGCCTGAGGGTCAAACACAAAGTCGCGCACCACCAGTGTTTTCCCTGCCTCATGAATCGGGTCGTACATAGCCCGGAGTACATTGTCAAACCATTCTTCCTTCTTCATACTCTGGCAGCGCTCACACTGGCAGCGATTTGATTTAATGGATACCCGGCTTTCTCCTGTGGCAATAGCCGTAATAATTCCTGCAACCTGAGGAAATTCCCTGAAAAAATCTCTGTATTTTACTTTAAGAAATTCCAGCCAGAACGGATCCGACGCACAAATATGGCCCTCCTTCACTAACTGTGGGTAAAATTCCAGGATAATATCCGGAAAATACAACTCCTTATTTTCAATAAAGACCTGTATTCCCCGCCGCTCAGCCTCTTTTAATACTCTTTTCAGAAAGGCACGGCGCTGGTAAGGACCTGATCGCCTAGTGGGAGTATACTGATACAATTTTCTGAAAATCTGACTGTATGTCTCAAAAATCGTATCGCCATCTTTTTCCTCATAACCAAAGTATTTCCCAGGATAGATGATCAGATCAATAAAATCATTCCTGTGAAGAATCAGGGTATTCATGTCCAGACTTTTCATAAAGTCCATAGTCTGAATGATCCAGTTATAATCCCATGCATACAGGCTGTGAAGCTCCAGCGCCCTTGTGACAAATTGCTTTTTTTCCATACTCATTTTCTGCACCTGCTTTCCTGTTTTTCCTTGACATTTTAAACCACGTTATCAACCCTTGAGTCCGGTGCTGGCAACTCCCTCTACAAAATACTTCTGGCACAGGAAGAACAGCGCAATGGGCGGCACCATAGCAAGTACGGACATAGCCATAGTCTGATTCCAGTTAATAGTATCCGTTACGTCCAACGCCATCCTGAGTGCCAAAGACAGCGGATATTTTTTGACACTGCTTATATAAATCAGCGGATTTAAAAAATCATTCCAGCGCCATACAAACTGGAAAATCACGCAGGACACCAGAGCTGGCTTACATAAAGGTGTAATAATATGAGTCAGAGTCCCCCATGGACCACAGCCGTCAATGCGGGCTGCCTCATCCAGTTCTCTGGGTATTCCGCGTATAAACTGGACCAGCATGAAAATGAAAAAAGAAAAGGTTGCAAAAGCTGCCGGAACTATAAAAGGCAGATAGGTATTCAGCCAGCCAAGCTTGTTAAACAGCATATAGCGCGGAATAATAATCACCTCCGCTGGAAGCATCAGGGATGCGATTACCAGGGTAAACAGCACTCCTTTTCCTTTAAAGTGAAACCTTGCAAAGCCATAAGCCACCGGAAGGCTGGACATGACCGTAAGAGCCACTGTAGGAATCACCATAAGGAAGGTATTTGTGAAATAGGTGGCAAAGGTATACTGTCCGCTGCTCTGCCAGCCTCCGGAATATCCATCCCACAGAATCTCCTCCGGAATCAGGGAGAGGGAACTGAAAATCTCCCTGTTGGTCTTAAATGATGCAGACACGATCCAAAGAAGGGGATATACCATGACTATTCCGATCACACTGAGCAAAATATAGGTAACAGTCAGTCTGCGCATACGTTTTCCTGTCACTTTCATCAAAATTCACCTCCATCTTCATAAAAAGTCCAATATGGCGAAGATTTAAAGGTCAATGCCGTAAATAACAGAATAATCAAAAACAATACCCAAGACTGGGCGGACGCATACCCCATTTTAGAATGTTGAAAAGCATTTTCGTAAATCATCATTCCATACAGGTATGTAGAATTTAAAGGGCCGCCCTTTGTGATCAGAAATGGTGCATTAAATTCCTTAAACGCATTGATCATCTGCATGATAAGGTTGAAAAAAATGGTAGGTGTAAGCAGGGGCAGCGTGATGGTAAAAAATGTTTTGATTCTGCCGGCGCCGTCCACTCTTGCAGCTTCACACAGCTCAGACGGAACATTTTTCAGCGCCGCCAGAAATAAAACCATGGAAGAGCCAAACTGCCAGACCACAAGAAGTCCCATGGTAACAAGCGCCAGATTCGGACTCCCCAGCCAGTCCAGCGGAGGAATATTCAAATGTGCCAGAAACATGTTTACCGTTCCTGTCTTACTGAATAAAAACTTCCATAAAATTGAAATTGCCACAGAGCCGCCCAAAATAGACGGCAGGTAATATACGGTGCGATAAAAGTTGATCCATTTCAGCTTCATATTTAAAATCATGGCAATGATAAGTGCAAAAATCAATTTTCCCGGCACTGCAATGATCACATACTTCACTGTCGCCCAAAGGGATTTGAAAAAAAGTCTGTCTCTTGTAAACATCTGAATATAATTTCTGAGCCCCACAAATTTCATTGGTTTCAGAAGCGAAAAATCAGAAAATGAATATACAAAGGATGCTACAAACGGATAAAGCTGAAATACTAAAAAACCGATAATCCAGGGTAAAATAAACAGGTAAGCCACCGCCTGATGGTTGGACCGTTTCATGATGTCATCTCCTTCTGTGATGCCCGGACAGGCATTGTCATTAAGCTAATATTCAGGAAAGGGATATTGCGACTTTCTCATCCTCCGCAATATCCCCTTTTTCTTATGGATGAATCGTCTCCAATAATGCTTCCAATTCGGTTCTGAATTCAGCTGCTGCCTCCTCCGGTGTCATCTGAAGGTAACCGACTTCCTGAATATAATCCTTTAGCAGTACCAGAACTTCTGAGTTAAGACTCGGACCATTTTCTGCGACTCCTGCACCACTTAATGCCTGATCTACCATGGTAGATACTTTCTGATCGATTACTCCCTCTTCAACCAGCTGTGCCTTGGCAGTTGCGTTAGCCGGGATTCCTCTGGTATCCTTCAATACAGAAATTGCCTCCGGATCATTTAACATGTAATTAATAAAATCTGCTGCAATTTCAGGATGCTCGCTATTTGCGGAAACAGTGAAGAACACAGATGGTGTAACCAGGATTCCAGGGTCTACAGCATCATCTGCAATGGGATATCGCAGTGTGGAAAGTTCAAAATCACTTGCCTTTTCAATACCTGGAACCAGGGATGAGGAAGTCGGAAAAATTCCTAAATCCTGGTTCAGCCAGTTCGGATTCTGGTCTGCATACACGGTCTCATAGAGAACACCTTCTGCGAAAGGAGGTACCGTACCCGTCTCTACCAGCTGCTTTTCATAATCAAATATTTTTGTCATTTCTTCTGTTGTAAATCCCGGAGTATAGTCATCCAAAACTAAAGTATTTCCGTTCATCTGTTTCAGAATCGCCTTGATCATATATACCCAGTGATCTGCATGATTGTACATAAGATGTTTGGAAGGATCCTGCTCCTGGACCTTTTTTCCATTTTCCAGTACGGTCTCCCAGGTCCAGTCATCGCCCGGCTCGATTCCATACTTTTTCAAAAACTCCGTATTGTACAAATATCCCATGCCATTGATTCCCACCGGCAGGCCAATCAGATAATCATCCTTTGCGCCATAAATCTTTACAAAATCCATGTCAAAACCGCTCATATCAATAGAATCTTTCAGGTCATTCATATTTACAAAAAGATTCCCCTGCGCAGTCAGGTCACTGACCCATTTGTAATCCACAGAGATAATATCCGGCTCTGTTCCGCCGCCCAACTGCGTCTGCAATTTCTGATAGAATGAGTCAAATGCACCATACTCTCCTTCAATGGTCACATTTGGATGCTTCTCCATATACATGTCCATTACTTTCAGAGTCGCCTCATGGCGTGTGTCAGAACCCCACCATGAGAAACGGAGTGATACCTTCTCATCAGAATCTGCCTTTTTTGCTTCTTCAGTGCCATTCTCTGCCGGCTGAGCTGTCTTGGAAGTCTCTGCAGTTTTTGCTTCTGTCTCCTTCACCGCTTCGCCTCCACCGGAAGAACACGCGCACAATCCTGTGGTCATGGTTGCTGCCAATAATAAAGTAGTTGCCCTTTTCATCACTTTTTTCATTGTTCTTTCTCCCTTGGTTTTTGCTTTCGTTGATTCATTCCGGCCGGATGAATGGTAACCTGTTTTTTATAAATACATTTTATCATTTTGCCGTATTCGTTGTATATCGACATATTTTTAGATTCTATGCTTTTATTTGGAAGGCTGAGAACAAGAAACAGGTATCTTAAAATATGTATATTTCACGCAAAAAGCCGGAAGGAAACTGTATCACTTCAACACACCGTTTCCTTCCGGCTCCCATTTACGCCCGGATCGCCCACCGCATCTTCGTAGACTTGGCCCGGCTGTTGCGCACGCACTCCTCCGCCGACGGGCGAATCACTTCTTCGCAGATTTCCGAATACAGACCTTCCCTCTGGTGCCGCTTAAAGGCTTTCTTCACCAGCCGGTCCTCGCCGGAGTGGAAGGTCAGGATTGCCACACGTCCACCCGGTGCCAGGGCATATGGCAGCTTCTCCAGCAGAGAATACAGCACCTCAAATTCACTGTTCACATCGATGCGCAGCGCCTGGAAGGTGCGGGCGCAGGACTTCTTCACAGCCTCCTTCCGCTCTTTCTCTGGCAGGAATTCCAGGGTATTCTCAATCAGTTCCCGCAGCTTTGTGGTGGTATCCACCGCCTTGCCCCGCTTGAAGGATGTGACGACTGCTCTTGCAATCTCTTCCGCGTAGGGCTCATCGGAGTTCTCCACCAGCATGCCACAAAGCTCCTCCTCATCACACTCCCGCAGGCGCTCTGCCGCCGATATCCCCTTCTCCGGATTCAGTCTCAAGTCCAGCGGTCCCTCAAACTTATAGGAAAATCCCCACTCCGGGTTGTCGATCTGCATGGAGGATACTCCCAGATCTGCCAGAATAAAGTCGAAAGGTCCCACCTCCTCTGCCAATCTGTCAATGTCGGCAAAGTTCATCTGACGGATGGTCAGAATGTCCTCGCCAAAGCCTTTTTCCTCCAGGCGCTTCTTCGTCTTCACCGACTCGATGGGATCCACGTCCAGAGCGTACATATGTCCCTGACCATTCAGGCACTTCATCATGGCCTGGGTGTGACCGCCGTAGCCCAGCGTACAGTCCAGCCCCTTCTGTCCCGGCTGAATGTTGAGAAATTCCAGAATCTCATTGACGCAGATGGAAATGTGCATGCCCGCCGGCGTGCCGCCCTTCTGGATCACCTTCTCAATGGTATCGCCGTACTTCTCCGGATTCAGCTCCTTGTATTTCTCCTTGTAGCTTCGGGGATGTGTCCCCTTGTAGCGGACACGACGCTTGTGGGGCTGTCCACTTACAGGCTCAGCTGCCCCGCCGTCCCAGACCGGATTTCCCTGTCCTTCAGTCCCTCTCTCCCGGGACTGCACCGTGCGCTCCGCCTTCTGATTCTCCTGTCTGATCTCTTTATCCATAAAACTTTCATTACAACACTCTGTCCTTCATCATACCATAAAACCCCCATTTTCATGAAAAAACCAAAACCGCAAAATCACGCTAGCACTCTCCAGTTATCGTGTTTATAATATACTGTATACAATATAACTTAAACATACACAGGAGAAACGATTATGATTAAGCATCTTGGTCTGAAAGCCTACGGCAAAATCAATCTGGGGTTGGATGTCCTCCACAGACGGGAGGACGGATACCACGATGTCCGCATGATCATGCAGACGGTCGGCATTTTTGACCGGATCGACCTGATCCGCTGTCAGGAACCTGGTATCCCGGTGGAAACCAACCTGTTCTACCTGCCCACCAACGAAAACAATCTGGTCTACAAGGCCGCAAAGCTTCTGATGAATGAATTTCACATTGCAGAGGGTGTCACTATCCGCTTAAAGAAGTTCATTCCGGTGGCAGCCGGCATGGCAGGTGGAAGCAGCAACGCCGACGGATTATTTGGCGTCAACAAAATGTTCCAGCTGGGTCTCACCACGGAGCAGCGGATGGAGCGGGGCGTGAAGATCGGCGCCGACGTGCCTTACTGCATCCTGCGGGGCACCGCTTTGTCTGAGGGAATTGGCGAGGTGTTAAGCCCCCTTCCTGCCGTGTCTCAGTGCCAGGTGCTGATTGCCAAGCCGGGCATCAGCGTTTCGACCAAATTTGTATGCGAGAACCTTCATGCCAACGACCTGCGGCCGGAGCAGCATCCGGACATCGACGGCATGATCGACGCCATCGAGGCACACGACATCCGCCGGATTGCCGGAAAGCTGGGCAATGTTCTGGAGACGGTCACCGTGAAGGAATATCCGGTTATTCAGGCAATCAAGGACGCCATGGGAACCTTGTGGTGTACCTCGTCCACAGGACGAGTGTGCCATGCTGTGCCAAAGTGTGCCAAACCGTGCCAACTTTTAATTTGGAAGTCGCCGCCACCCGCATAGCAAGTGGGTTTTTATTTCGGACATCTCCATTTTTCGGATCACAAAAAACTCCGATGTCCTCAACAGGCTAAAGCCCATAACTAAAAAATAGGCTTCGCCTATTCATCTCCCCTGCCCCTCAATCGAGGGCACTGAAAAACATACCATTTTTATTTTGACTTTAATAAAAAAGAAAAAAT
>OBZV01000806.1_pt1 | contig 15004 bp, 14 predicted proteins | sample 1501581 | NCBI WGS metagenome assembly OBZV01 (sample SAMEA2580257, study PRJEB22360) | human gut metagenome | biome: human gut; feature: human-associated habitat; material: faeces | place: Denmark | collected 2008/2010
TTCAATCCTTGCATATAAATTTGCTGATTTTGTAGCCATATAAAACATCTCCTTTTGTGAGTAGTATTTCCATCTATCTTTATTATATGTAAATGTCCGCACAATAGCAATGCTAATTTTATGCTCCAATAATCTTATTGAATATGTTCATATATAATAATGAGGTCACATTCCATGACCTCATCACTTTCATTTTTTCCAGATCTGCCATTATTTGGCTATAATCTGTTCCAGCGGCATAGAAGCCAGAAATGACAGTTCTTTCTTTTCCGCTATTCCCAGATAAATAATTGCAAATGCAACTGTTACTGTTTCACTGGTGAGAAAGCTCCACCATATTCCATTGATCCCCATCATCTTACCCATAATTGATGCAAGTGGGAGCAAAATGATTACCTGCCTTAGCGCGGAAATTAAAAGGCTGGCTATTCCTCTTGAAAAGCCCTGTAAAGCATAACAGGTCATTACAGAAATTCCTCCAAACACAAAACTAAGTCCCAAAATACGCAATGCAGTCACACCAAGTAAAAACATTTCTTCTGATGGTGCAAATGCTGATATTAACTGTATCGGCAGCATCTCCATTATGATCAAACCAAACAGTCCGATCAAAGCAGAATACGCCCCGCTAAGCCGGATAACTTTCTTAATCCGTTCTGCATGTTTTGCGCCAATGTTAAATGCTACGATCGGGATCAAAGCATTATTCAATCCAAAAACCGCCATATACACAAATGTCTGTAATTTAAAATATGCTCCAAATACTGCTGTTGATGTTGTTGAAAAATCCAGAAGAAGTTTGTTAATGCCAAAACACATAACGCTGGACATAGATTGCATAATGATCGTTGGAATTCCAACAGTACAAATCCCCTTAAAATAATAGCTTTCTAATTTAATGCATTTAAAATCAAACTGCACATCTGTATTTTTAGTCAGATTAAAATATAATCCCAACAGCATTGCTATAATCTGACCTGCCACTGTAGCAATTGCCGCACCTCTGGTTCCCATTGCCGGCAAACCGAAATATCCAAAAATAAAGATGGGATCTAAAATAATGTTGATGACCGCACCAACGATCTGCATTACCATTGTATAAGAAGTCCGGCCTGTTGACTGCAATATTTTTTCAAATATCAGCTGGAACATCTGCCCAAATCCAAATACACAGATAACCGTAAGATAATCAACTCCCATGGAAACTATTTCCCTATCGCTGGTCTGAACTACATAAAAACTTCTTACACAGAAAATGCCAAATAATAATATCAGCACATAAAATCCGGCACCAAGGATGAGACCATGCATAGCTGTCTGATCAACCTTTTTTTGCTTCTTTTCACCTAAATACCGTGATAATAATGCATTGATCCCTACACCGATTCCGGTTCCGGTCGCAATAATAACATTTTGTATCGGAAATGCCAAAGACACTGCTGACAATGCGTTCTCTCCATAATGGCTTACAAACAGACTATCCACCACATTATATAATGCACCGATCAACATAGATAAAACCATTGGTGCCGCCATTGTACGCAAAAGCTTATTAACCGGCATGATCCCCATTTTATTTTCGTTCATTATGCCCTCCTTTTAGGTAGTGTACTACTTATATATTTTTATTTAAAGTGTACCTTACATGCAGGTACACTATTTTTCGATGTTTTCAAGCATTTTTTCTGATGCCTTCAAAAATATTTGTACATGTTCTTTTGGAATGCCATCACAGATTTTATTAAAAATCTCCCAGTCCATTTCCTTAAGTTCTAAGTGAATATCCTTATATTCGTCCGTACAATTAATCTTTTTGTAACGCCCATCAACTCTGCTCTGCGTACAGATAACGGCATTTTTCTTTTCCAGTCTTTTAATAATTTCAGTCATTGTCGGATGCGTCACAGCTAACACCTTTTCTAAATCTTTCTGGTTTATTTCTTCAATCCCCATTGACTCCAAACGGCTTAATTCTCCCAGTACTCTTAACTGCACAGCCGTTAACCCCATCCGATTTGCACGTTCTTCCAGTTTCTTCTTAAATTCCCTGTCTAATATAGAAAACCGAAGTCCTGGAGCAATATTCGTTTTCATAAGCTCCCCTCCTTAATTAAGTAGTGCACTACTTATTATAATTATGTTTTCGCTTTTGTCAACACCTGTTATGTTTTCTATATTAACATTAATTAATCCTGTATCATTCATATGCAAAACCATAAATAATCCAGGATCATCTATACTTTTTATTTACTGCATTCTATGATAATTGATTCACACTTATCATATCCAATCTCTGAACTGTTCAGACACAACGTATAATTGCTGGCTTTTCCCCAGTTCTGATCCGTATAAAAGTTGTAATTTGCCATACGTCTTTTATCTATGTCTGCCATCATTTTAACAGCTTCCTGCTCTCCTACATTGTATAAATAGGTGATACGCTGTATTTTTTCCGGCATATCCCCATGAATAAATACATTCAGCACATCGTCCCGGTCTTTCAGGATAAAATCAGCATTTCTTCCTATGATCACACAGGGCTCCTTCCCAGCCAAATCTAAAATAACTTTTCTCTGTGCCTCATACACCATATCTTCCACTGATTTTCCTGTAATATCACGTCCTACAAGTGCATATGCAAATAATCCTTTCTTCGGAGACAGCTCTGCTTTTTCCTGGATGTAATCTGGAGACAGACCTGACTCTTCTGCAATATGATTAATGATGTTTTTATCATAATAGGCTATTCCCAGTTTCTTTGCTACTTCTTCACCGATAAAACGTCCACCGCTTCCAAATTCCCTGCTGATCGTAATGATTTTTTTTGCCATTTCCAGTTCCTCCTTAACCTAAAGCATTAACCTTATTTTTTCTGATTTTCTTTAAAAATACATATCCAACCAGACATGCGATCACTTCAGTGACCGGAAATGCCCACCAGATCAGTGAAATTCCCATCTTGCCATTTCTGACAAGTAATGAAAAGATCCCCGCCAATGGCAATATGATAATAAGCTGTCTCAAAAGTGAAATAACCAGTGATTCCAAACCGCCATCTAATGCCTGATAAATTCCCTGATAGGCAACGTTAATTCCGGCAAACAAAAAGCTGACAGAGATCACTCTCATTGCACCGATAAAATATTCTCTTGACTGTCCTGCATTAAACAACGTTGCAAATGCCCCAGGGAAAATCTCTGTGATCCCAATTCCCAGGATCATTAATGCAATGGTATAGATCAGGCCATATTTGATTCCACCCTGAATTCTTTTTTTATTTCCCATTCCATATGCAAATGCGATGATGGGAGTGATCGCATCCCTCAGACCAAAGGCAAGGAAGAGAACGAACTGCTGAACCTTATAGAACAATCCATAAGCCGTCTGTGCTGACGGATTGAATTTCAGGATCAGATTCATTACATAAACCATAATGGACATCAAAGCCTGCGCAATAATTGCCGGAAGTCCGATTGCATAGATTTCTTTTATAACACCGGCATCCGGCTTCATATATTTCACTCCATGCCTGAATTCCCTATTCAGTCTTATATGAAAGATAAGCAGCAATACTGCTGATGCTACCTGGCCAATTACAGTTGCGTAGGCTGCACCTTCCACTCCCATTTCGGGACAAGGTCCAATACCATAGATCATGACCGGATCAAGGATAATATTTACAACAGCTCCAACTACCTGGCCAATTGTTGAATAAAGGGAACGCCCCGTTGCCTGTAATAACTTTTCAAATAAAGAAAAGAAAATAATACCAAAAGAGATCACGCAGCATATCCTCAGATAGCTGACTCCCATTTCCAGTACTTCTGCATCAACTGTCTGTGATGAAATATATGCTCTCACACCAAAGATGCCAAACAATAAACATACCACATAAATGATCACACCAAGAAACAGGCTGTTTCCTGCTACCTTTGCGGCTTTTTTACTGTTCCCCTGTCCCAGTGTCCTTGCAAGAAGCGCATTTGTTCCTACACCTGTTCCGATCCCCACTGCCACCATAAGCATCTGCACCGGAAATACCAAGGTCAGTGCATTTAATGCCGCTTCACTGCCCACTCTCATATTTCCTACAAATGCGCTGTCTACAATGTTATAGACCGCCTGCAATGCCATGGATAAGATCATAGGGATCCCCATCTGGATCATCAGCTTATTCACCGGCATATCTTTCATCTTGTTACTTTCTGCCATTTTGTTTTAACTCCTCTCTTTTTGGCACAAAAAAAGTGCGCACCTTGTCATATAAGCTGGACTTACGCTGACAAGCTACACACTTTTTCATGGCAAATATTCTATTATTCTATTTTAACAAAATAAAAACAAGTAGCCTGTAAACTGGATTTACGCTCACCTGCTACTCGTTCGTTGTAATTATATTTCCTGTTTTTCAAAAAGTCAAACAAAATTTTTCTGGCATTTTCTCTTTATGAACCATTTATGATAATGTCCTAATATACCACAAGGAAAACGATATCACTGTAAGTCATCCCAGCTGACAGCTGCGATGAAATGTCCCACAGGACCTATAGTGCCAAAAGCATTATTTGTACAAAATCACATGCTACCGTGATGATCAGGCCACCGCCTAAAAGGATAAGCACTACCGGCAAACTCCACATTCACGCAGTAAAGCCCATGATCTCATTATAATTATTTGCTAAAATTTCCATAAATATTATCCCCGCTACTGAATAAAATCCTTTACCGCCTTAAACACATCTGCTGCTTCGGAAACATCAGAAATTTCAAATTCCAATGCATGAAACAGATCATGGGTATATAACAGATATAAGACTCTCCCATAACGATCAGGCGCTCTGGTGAAATTCAGGCATTTACCTGTATATTTACATAATACTTTCCATAAACCGCTGGATCCGGTCCATCCCCCGGTTAATCTGCTCCATGGATGTTGCATAGGAAAGACGCACATATCCTTCGCCCTGTTCTCCAAATGCTGATCCGGGAGCTGTTACGACGCCTTCTTTCTCCAGAAGTTTCTCGCAAAATTCCACAGAAGTCATCCCTGTTTCTTTAATATTTACAAATGCATAAAAGGCTCCGTTTGGCGGTGTACAGGATAAACCTTTGATGCCATTGATCCGCTCCAGAACAAGTTTTCTTCTTTCTGCATACTGTCTGTTCATCATTGCAATATCTTCATCGCCATTTTTTAACGCTTCAATTCCTGCATACTGTACAAACTCAGGAAGACAGGAAGGCATATTTTCCTGCAACTTTGGCAGTCTGGAAAGGATATTTCTTGGTCCCGCCATATATCCAAGACGCCAGCCTGTCATGGCATATGTTTTAGAAAAAGAATCCACATAAATAGTGCGTTCTCTCATTCCATCTAAAACTGCAATATTAATATAATCTGTATCATTATAGATAAGATGTTTATATACAGCATCATAGATCACATAAAGATCATATTCTAAAGCTACTTTTGCAACGGTCTCCATGGTTTCCCTTGTTGCAACGCCCCCCGTAGGATTGCAGGGAGAATTAAGGATAATAGCTTTGGTTTTATCTGTCACTCTACTTTTAAGATTTTCATAAGTAAAGTTAAAATTATCCTTTTCATACACAGGTACAGGTACTGCAACTGCACGGTTCATCACAATCTCACCTACATAATTGGTATAAGACGGATCTGCGATCAGGATCTCATCCCCAGGATTGACAAGAGCAAGGATCGCCATATACATTCCCATCATTCCGCCTACTGTTACTACAATCTCACCTTCTGGATCGTAATCTACTTTGTCGTACTGTTTTAAAGCTCTGGAAATTTCCTGACGCAGCGGTAAAATGCCCGCATTATCCGTATAATGGGTACACCCTTCATCTAACTTTTTCTTTGCGGCTTCAATAATGTGCTTTGGTGTCACAAAATCTGGCTCACCAAGAACAAAACTTACAGTATCTTTTTTATTTTTTGCCAGATCATACATTCTTCTGATTCCTGACTGCGGCAGATTTAAAAAACTACTTGTTGGCTTCATTTTGTCTCTCCTCCGTTTATTAGAAATACTTTCTCGAACAAGTATACCTTTTCGTTTTTCTATCAACTTCTTAACTGTAACATAGTCTTATTGTGAATGGAATTGCTATGTATTCATATTAAGTTGAACAAAATTCACCATCCTTATTTACATTTGTTTGTACAGAAATTATAATTTCTAACAAGGAGGGAATCACTATGACATTATCAGATTATATTATTTTTACAACTGTTTCCGAACTGAAAAATATGAGCCTTGCTTCTGATAAACTCTACCTGACAAGGTCTGCTATCAGCCATGCCATTTCCCGCATAGAACGAGAAATCGGCTTTCCATTATTTATAAAAAATACACACGGGATCGAACTTACAGACAACGGAACTAACCTTCTTCCCCTTGCATACGCTGTTATACAAAGCCACCAACATTTCAATGAAAAAATCGCAGCGATCAATGGACTGGCTTCTGGCAATGTCCGCCTTGGAACCTGCTCCAGCATCTGCATTAACTGGATACCTGAACTTGTGAATAATTTCCGTCATCATTATCCTGACATACAGATTCATATATTTGCAGGTATCAATAATGCGCAGATTGTAAAAAAACTGGAGCAAAATGAAATCGATATTGGTATTAGTTCTTACTACTCTTGTGATACCATCAACTCCTCTGTCATCAGCTCTACCGTCATCTATGAAGATGAAATGGTTTGTGTTGCAAATTCCAACTTTCATACAGCCACTCCTGGGATCATCACTGCGGAAGAACTGCAAAATTCTGCTTTCATCATCAGTGATCAGGACTATGGTGTAGAATCCCGCAGTGTTCTTGAAAAACTTCACTTAAATGCAAATTCCACCATTACAGCCACTGACGATGCAGGACTGGTTGCAATGGCGTCTGCTGGCTTAGGCTTTTGTATTTTAGGGCGCCTGATATTAAAAGGGACAACTTCCCCTGTAAATGTTTATTCCTTCCATCCACAGCAATTCCGCCATATTGCTTTGCTGCAAAAGAAGAATACAACACCTTCTCCTGCTGCAGAAATTTTCCAGAAACATATTATAAGCTATGCCTCTTCCTATCCAAATCCAGCAATTCCATTCAACATTTGATGAAAAATGTTCAATGGTTCTGTATCTGACAGGTACTTGTAAAAAAATCACTTGCTCCGTATAATAAACGTAGATCTATTACCAAACAAAGCATTCCTGAAAATATTTATTAAAAGGGGAAGCAAAATGCAGATAAAACAAGAAAATGACGGACACGCCGTTATTGATCAGCTGACAGGAGAAGAAGTATTGACCTGCGCCATTAATATTGGAGAACAACTTTTAATGAGTGGTGCAGAGATCAGCCGTGTAGAAGATACGATACGAAGGATCTGTGCAGCTTACGGTATTAGACAAAGCCATATATTTTCCATTGCATCCTGTATCATTGTAACGTTAGAAACAAAAGACCATAAATGGATCACCCAGACCCGACGGATATTAAGCTATGGAACAGATATGTGGAAATTGGACCGGTTAAATAATCTTTCCCGTCTGATATGTTCAACAAAACCACCGTTAGAAAGGATCAACCAAGAATATGCACTTATATTAAACGGACCGGTCTATCCGCCTGTGGTCCAATGCCTTATTTACGCAATGACAGCCGGTGCATTTGCGATCTTCTTTGGCGGAAATCTACTGGATGGTTTTTCTGCCATGTTTGTGGGGGCATTGATCCGGATAACATTGTACGCATTTACCGCAATAAAAATGAAAGCCATTTTTTCTAATATCCTGTGTTCCATGATCTCCGGTATGGTATGTATCCTTACTCACTATATCGGTCTCGGACATCATGTAGAAATGATCATGATCGGAAATATCATGCTTTTAATTCCCGGTGTCCTGATGACAAACTCTTTCCGTGATTTCATCAGTGGCGATATGATCAGCGGACTTTTACACTTTTCAGAAGCGATCATCACTGCTATCTGCATCGCCGCCGGATTTATTTTTTCAAAAATACTGCTTGGAGGCATCTTATGAATCAGGATCTTATCTCTGTCATTTCAGCATTTTTCGGTTCTCTGGGATTTTCTATCATCTATAACATCAGAGGACTGCGGATCTGGATTCCGGCAATTGGAGGTGCTGTTTTCTGGGCTGTGTATCTGATATTCCTTCACTTTATAAATAATGAATTTTTAGGTTTTTTCTTTGTGGCGATCCTGATCACAATTTATTCAGAAATATGGGCAAGAATATTAAAAACACCTTCCACCGTTATTTTAATGCCCACAGTTATCCCACTGATCCCCGGCGGATCACTATACTATGCAATGGATGCCGCTCTCCGGCATGATATGCCGCAATTTTTCTTAAAAGCCCAGGCTGCTGTCGGACTTGCTGTAGCACTTGCAGCAGGTATCATGGCCGTAACCTCCATGCAGCATTTAATATCGGCGCTTTTTAAAATGATTAAACCAGCCCAATGACCGGAAATTTCCGGAAAACCGGCTGCAAAGATAAGTGCAGGAAAGACTCCGGGAGTATATCTATCTAAAAAAAGAGAACCAGCCGCCGCAGCTGCCGGTTCTCCCCTGATCATTTTACTTTTCTTTTCAGGATCACCATGGCTAAGAGGATCAATCCACTAAATATCAAATTCGCTATTGCTACCTTCGTCTCTAAGCGAATAGGCTAATATCCACACATTAGACAGTGTGATATCCATTTCTTTTGATGTACTTAATGCGACACGATAAAATAAAGGGCATTGATACATTTGTATCTAAATTACTATTATCATACCTAATTGATAAGCATTTATCAAATATTCCCCTGCTTTGCCAGTTCCTTCTTCAGATACCGCAACTGGCCTCCGCAGAGCACTACTTCCAGTTCATTATCTGTCAGGTCTAGCTTTGTCTTAAAAATAAAGCCTTTTGTCACATCTTTGACTACTACTCTCCTTGTTGGGATCTGGTCCAGGAAATTTTCAATCTCCAGTTCATCTCTCAGATCAACTTTTTCATAATCTGCCGGATCCTCAAAAAGCATTGGCACGATGCCGTGGTTTACCAGATTTCCCTTGTGGATACGGGCAATGCTTTTTGCGATCACACATTTTATACCCAGGTACATTGGATTAATGGCTGCATGCTCTCTGGAAGAGCCCTGACCATAGTTTTCACCACCGATAATGATACTGGATCCCATTTCTCTTGCTCTTTCAGAAAACTCAGGATCATATCTGTAGTAGCAGTATTTGGACATCAGCGGGATATTGGAACGCATGCTGGAAAATTCCGCGCTGGCCGGTGTTATATCGTCAGTGGAAATGTTGTCGCCGCCTTTTAAGCTTACCGGCACTTTTAAGTGCTGAACCGGTACTTCCGGAACCGGCAGGAACTTGATGTTTGGTCCACGGACAATTTCTACCTTCTTTGCTTCCTCTTCTGGAAGAGGTTTGATGATCAGGTTGTCATTAATCTCATACTCTTCTTTTTCATGAACTTCTGCCAGAATATCGATCTGATCTCCTAAAATATCTGCTGCTGATGCAAAAGTACCCATAATAGCAGTGGCGGCTGCGCTTTCCGGGCTTACCAGATAGATCTTGGCATTTGGATTTCCTGCACGACCCTTAAAATTACGGTTAGAAGTACGCACTGCAATTCCTTCTGTAGCCGGTGTCTGGCCAATGGCGCAGCATGGTCCACAGGCAATCTCCAATATACGCACACCTGCATCCATAAGCATTCCCAGATAGCCATCTTCCATCAGTGCCTTATAGGTCTGTCTGGAGGCAATGGCACAGGTACAGCTTACATTATCATTTACCTTATGTCCTTTAAATACCAGGGCTGCCTTTGCAATATCTGCATAGCTTGCATTAGTACAGCTGCCAATAAATACCTGCTGAACAGGAAGTTTTTCTACCTCAGACAGTGGTTTTACATTGTCCGGCTGATGAGGACATGCCACTAATGGCTGTAAGGAACTAAGATCCAGGTCGATCACTTCGTCATATTCTGCGTCCTGATCCGCAAGCAGCTCTCTGTACTCATCTTCTCTTTTCTGGGACTTCATGAATTTACGTACCTGTTCATCTGCCGGGAAAATGGACGTGGTTGCACCCAATTCTGCCCCCATATTTGTAATAGTCGCTCTCTGAAGTACTTCCAGAGTTGCTGCACCAGGACCTACATATTCGTATACATTTCCAAGACCGCCTTTAATGGTCACACGGCGCAGCATCTCTAAAATTACCTCTTTTGCGTTGACACCTGGCTTTAAAGCGCCGGTCAGGTTAACTTTGATCACTCTCGGCATTTTCAGACGCATAGGAACGCCGGTCATGGCAGTAGCAACATCCATACCTCCTACACCGATACACAGCATACCAATAGAACCGCCGTGAGGTGTATGGCTGTCACCTCCCATGCTTACCTTTCCAGGAGCGCCGAAGCGTGATACCTGGACTGCATGACAGATACCGTTTCCAGGTCTGGAAACATGAACACCGAAATGCTCAGCTGCAGACTGTAAGTAAATATGGTCATCCGGAGTCTTATGATCTACATAAAGAAGATTATGATCCAGATAGCTTACACTGCATTCTGTGCGGATCCGGTCCAGGCCAATGGCTTCAAATGCCAGATATGTCATAACTGCGTTAATATCATGTGTCAGTGTCTGATCTACTTTTATAAAAACTTCTTCTCCGGCTTTCATGCTTCCGGATACATAGTGAGCTTCAATGATTTTTCTTGTAAGTGATTTTCCCATAGTGTTCTGTCTCCTGGAATTTAAGTATCTACATAATCATTTCTTTAACTACTGTTTCCGCTGATCCGGTGCCGGGTTGTCTTTTTCTCCTCCCTGCATATGATCATGATCCTGCGTTTTAACCTGAGATACCTCTGTATCTGCCTTTCTGCCGATTCTTATTTTTCCAGATTTCCGTTTCCTGAAAGTTTTCCTGAGCTTCCACACCAGGCACCCGATCACTGCTCCGATCACTGCTGCTGTTATCCAGAACGGGCTGGTAATGATCACACAGATTCCAAAGTTTTTCACTCCTTCTGCCAACCGCCTTCCATTATCTGACAATCCCTTTAAAATCTGCTCTCCAGCAGATTCCGGAACAGCCTCGGTATACCGCTTCACTTCGTTAATATTTAACGTCACCTGACTGTACTCGATCTGGTTGTCATAGAGACGCAGCTGGGATTCGTAAGATTCCAGTTCATAACGGATATCTGACAGCCGCTCTTCTAATGCGATGATGCTATCCATGGAGTCTGCCTTTTCAAGCAGTACCCACAAACGGTCCTGTTCAATCTTTAATGTCTTTTTGCGGCTCTCGATGTCACTGTACTGCAGTGTCACATCCTTGGTGCTTTCTGACCTTCTAACTACGTTTCCTGCTGACTCCACACCATTTAAGAATTCATCCAACCGGTCCTTGGGCACACGTACAGTCAGATCAGCCCAGCGCATCATAGGATTGCCCTGCCAGTCTAATTGATTGCCAGAAACATTTTCATTTTCAATATATCCGCCGAACTGCCTGATCTGTGTTTTCAAAGCTGTCATCAACTGCTCAAACTGCTCAGTCTCAACGTCCATGCTGGCAGTTCTAATCAGCTTTCGGCCTGTTTCTACTGTTGCCATATTCTCTGTTCCTGATGCTGTGCCCGCTGCTGTATCCACAAAAGCTGATGCCCCTTCCCCAGACATCTCCCCCTTCTCATTCTCCACATCCATGGCAGCGGCTGCTGTCTCCATGATATACCCGTTATTGATGCTGTTTTTAGAACCGCTTGCGGCTCCACACCCTGAAATGACTGCCACTACTCCGGCAATTGCAATACCACGCCAATACTTCCTCATAATTTTCCTCCTTCCATGTCTAATGTTCTCCCGGAATCTTTTTTCATTTCAAAAAATAATCTGATTTTTTACCACGCTGCCTTCCTTGTATTTTCAGTATATCAGATTTCTTCCCGTCAAACCTGTCTTTTCCCTTAACTTTGTGCAAAGATTCTCTTGCAGACAGTGCAATAACCAAGCAAACACACTGATGATTTTGCTAAGTATATCCTGCCTTCTTCTTACATGCCCCATTAAAAAAACTTATATATCTTATTTAAAAAAAACTATTTTTCACATCCAGAGTATTGCTGTATAATCATATCCATACTTAATCATACATTTTATGGCCTTTTCCAAGAAAAAGAAGCCAGAAAGGACATTTTTATGACCAAGCTCGATCATGCTGCTATCCGCACATTTCATTACGAGGAAGCACAAACGTTTTTTAAGGATGTTTTTAATATGCATATGTGGAGGGAGATTGGTGAAAAACCAGGACGCAAATGCTGGTTCAAAGAAGGGATCCAGTTATGCGAAGCAACAGAAATATCTGTTTCTGCTGAAAACGGCTACGACCATATTTCCCTTGCTGTAGACTCTGTTCCTGAAATCATGAAAAAAATCAAAGCATATCCTGTTACCCCTATTAACGACCACTGGTTCTCACTTCCAAACGGAACAAAAATCGAATTAAAGCTTCTTTCAGACTGGAAATTGAATGAGGGATAATATTTTATAAAGCACTCTGGAAAGTGGGGGAATCTTCTTTATTTTACTTTATTTCTGTCTTCTGTAAGAAATTCTTCCTGTGGAAATGCCACACCATCTTCTACTACTTCATTCCAGATACGGATCATATCTGAGAGGTCTTTTTGCTAAAAGTATATCCCCGCTTTCTAAAACAATCAAGCTATGGTAAAATGAATGTTGCAGATACAGTTACACTTCCTGGCTTAACTGTAACCAACTATAATCCCACAGAGGTGTGTCATGAACCATTCAAACAACCATGTTACAGAACTGATCAAAGAAACTCTGATCCTTACAGCAGCTATGGCCATCGTAGCTGGAGCTGTGTACTTCTTTCTTTTACCAAGCCATGCTTCCGTAAGCAGTATCTCCGGTCTTGGTATTATCTTATCTAACTTTGTCCCTCTGCCCCTTTCAGCCATCACCATGATCTTAAATATACTTTTACTGATCATCGGATTTTTTACCTGCGGAAAAGAATTCGGGGCTAAAACCGTATACACCAGTATTGTACTTCCCCTTTTTCTGGCCCTTTTTGAAAGGATCTTCCCGAACATCGGCTCCTTAACTGACAGTCAGGAACTGGATGTTTTATGCTATATTTTAACCGTCAGTATCGGTTTAAGCATCCTGTTTAACCGTAATGCTTCTTCCGGTGGTCTGGATATCGTTGCCAAGATCATGAACAAATATCTCCATGTGGATCTTGGGAAAGCTATGTCCTTATCCGGCATGTGTGTCGCCCTTTCAGCAGCTTTGGTGTATGATAAGAAAACTGTTGTTTTAAGTGTACTGGGAACCTATTTTAACGGCATCATCCTGGACCATTTTATCTTTAACCACAATGTAAAACGGCGGGTCTGCATTATCACTAAAAAAGAGGAAGAGCTGCGGCATTTTATCATCAATGACCTGCACAGCGGCGCTACCATCTATGAATCCATCGGTGCCTACAATCTGGAAAAACGCAATGAGATCATTACCATCGTAGATAAGTCAGAATACCAGAAACTGATGAATTATATCAACCGTGAAGACCCCCATGCTTTTATCACAGTGTATACAGTATCTGATATCCGATATCAGCCTAAAAAATAATGTCCATAAAAATGTTATTATAATCCAATTTACGTCCTAAAAAATGTATTACATCTATAAAATTATATCCTAAAAAATCTTCTCACAAAATCAAGCACAGAAAGATTCTGAGAAAAGATTTAATATAATTTTTGATATAATTCAGTGGATTTTAGTTGCCGTACATCTGGATGTTTCTACCTACCGATAATAGCACATTCCACTACACTTTCCAGCCGGACCGAATATTTCCCTTTTCATCTGTGAAATATATCTGCGTTCTGCCTTTGGTCCGGCTGGGATATTTCCAGTTTTTTCCATATCCAAGACATCTTTTAATATTTCCAATGCCTTTCGCAGATTTTTGATATCAAGTTCCATATAGTCTGTGTAGTTGCCTCTTCCCACCAGTTTTAAATGAGTAACACCAGCTTTTTCCAACTGGTATAAAACGCAGAGGCCACAGCCAGTCTGTCCACAAAGATAGCCGTCATCTTCTGGTTCGTCCACATTTTCATCCACACTTTCTGCTAATACACCTTCTCTGATCCGTCCCAGTTCATAGGGTACCAGGCAAAGATGACACATTTCATCGCAATGAAGGGAATTGCAAAATGCACCGGTAAACTGGCACATTTCGTTTAGTGTGAAGGCTTCAAATTCTGTGAGGTTTCCTGCTTTGTTGATAATAGAATTCATATCTTCTATGCTGTTTTTCCTGTGAAAGATCAGGCGTTTTAAGTTTTGCTTCTCAAAGTATTTTATCATTCCGCTGTTGACCTCTGCAGTCTCTCCGCTCAAATGGATCTCACAATTGATTCTACTCTGTCGCAGATATAAAAGCAGCGCCGGATCAGCGACGATAAAGCTATTAAATCCAATGGACATACACCGTATAATAATATTAACAATTTCCGGGTATTGTTCTGGGATGTAGTATAAGGAGTTAAAGGTGAGATGCACTGGCTTTTTATATTTTCTGATCATAGCAACCAGTATTTCCAGTTCGCTAAATGCACCTAACTGTACATTGGAGCAAAGTACTTCCCGGCGGTTAAGCGGCAGAAGCGCCCCGTATTTTTTTGTCCATGAATAAGGCACATAACCGCAGAAAAACTCGTCTGCTCCTGCTTCCACATAGGGGATATATTCATCAATGGAACCAAGTCCGGCTACAATCTTCATCTGTACTCTTCCCTCCTTTCCCCACATATGTCCTCTCGGAATCTTTCATGCACCTGCCTTTGTAACTGATTTTCCGCCAGCCGC
>OBZV01000807.1_pt1 | contig 14994 bp, 14 predicted proteins | sample 1501581 | NCBI WGS metagenome assembly OBZV01 (sample SAMEA2580257, study PRJEB22360) | human gut metagenome | biome: human gut; feature: human-associated habitat; material: faeces | place: Denmark | collected 2008/2010
CGAAACAGCCCGCCACAGGCTGCTTTGTGGACGGATGGGCACCGCTCTGCACCTTCCTTGGCCGTCTTTGATGCGGACTCACGGCCCGCACAGGTGGTCTTGGCGCATCCTCCAGCGTCGCTTCAGCCCCCTTCCAGAGGGCCTCTCGTCAGCAGACGTATCCCGCTGCCGGATATTCTATTTGCAAGGATCAGAACGGAAATTGGTAGATCACCGATACTCCCAATACAGGGCAAACTGGGCCAAAATGCTATTCATGATTTGGAGTTCCTCCCCGTCTAAGGCGGATCTTAGCTTTTGGAGAAGTATTTCCTGCTTTGGGGATAACATCCGACTTTCTAGATGGAACCACTCTGGTAGATGAGCCCCTCCACCATATCGTCCCCGTGTAACCTGGATCGGGTAGTAGCAGGAGAGAATCAGCAGATCTGCACGGATTGTCCGCTCGGAAACGCCAAGCTCTACCGCCAGGTTTATTGCTGTTTCGTGTCTCCGTCTACATAACAGATGCAGGATCTCACTTCTCCGCTCTGACGGGGGCATCTGTCTCACCGCCTCGTCCTGCCCTGTAATGGAAAGTGTAAAGGTTAAAGCGGAAGGTTCGTTTCCGGTTTAAAAAAATTTTTTGCTTAACTTTGCAATTTCAGCGATGTGTCCAATTTTATGATTACATAGTTGTTCGTTTTGATCGGTAAAAAAGTCCGTGCCGCTGTGGCCATATGCCACAGCGGCACGGATCTTCTTGTCCCATCGCCAAAGAAATGTTTTTAAATTCTGGTCGAGTCGGGTTCGCTGTCATTAAAAGTATTCTTTTTATTAAATATTCACATCTTTGTCCACATTCAACCATAAAGTATAAAAAGAAAATGCTTGGCATGCAATTTGCTTAATGAGCAGTGATGGTAAGATCGTTGCTTATCCAAAATTCAAAAGGAGGTACTTCATATGAAACGGATAACCGTAATTGGCGGCGGCGGCACGGCCATTTTCATGGCGGCGTATTTCACGCTTCAGGGCCATCAGGTAACCGTGTGCGACCAGGAGTGGCATAGTGCCAAGCTGCAGGGGATCCAGGAGGCTGGGAACAAGATCCAGCTGATCGGCAATGCCGGCCAGGGAGAAGCAGTGATCCACAAGGTCACCTTTGACCCGGCGGAGGCCCTGGCGGAGACGGAGATCGTCCTAGTGTCCGCCAGGGCTAGGGTTTGTTTGAAAAATAAAAGTCGCACAAAAGAAGCAAATATGCAAAACTAGAAGTATGAAACGCTTCGAATTAACAAAAGAACAATGGGAACGAGTCCAACCACTTCTGCCGCCAGAAGAAACAGGAAAGCGATGCCGTCCCCGCAAGGATAACCGGACGATGCTGGACGGAATGCTCTGGATTACCCGAAGCGGCGCCCAGTGGAGGGAACTGCCGGAGGCCTACGGCTCCTGGCAGTCAGTGTATGCCCGATTTTCCAAATGGCGGGATGACGGCACACTGAAAACTGTGTTTCACGCATTATCTGAGGATGCGGATATGGAAAATCTGAGTATAGATTCCACCTGCATCAAGGTACACGAAAGCGCCAATGGCGGGGGAAAAACAGCGGATAAAGCGGTCCGTCGTACCTGAGGCGGGTTAAACACAAAGATTCACGCTGTCGTAGACGGCTTGGGGAATCCGAGGGAGTTCCTCCTCTCAGCCTGGAATGAGAACGATTGTGTTCACGCCGTGGAACTGCTGGAAAAGGTTGAACTCAACGGGAGCAATGTGCTGGCAGACCGGGTTTATGGCGCTCGATCCATTCGGGAATACATCTCAGAGCGTGGGGCTAATCACGCGATTCCTCCCCAAAGCAATGTGTCTAATCCCTGGCCGATAGAGTGGCATCTGTACAAGGAGCGGCATCTGATCGAGTGTCTCTTCCAGAAAATCAAGTGGTTTCGCAGAATTGCTACCAAGTATGACAAGCTGGGTCCCTCCTTTTTGGCTTTTGTTTACCTTGCCGCCATTGTCATTTTGTTGATTTAGAACAAGACTCCTGATTTTTCACACAAGGCCTAGGTGAGATTTCATGATTTATGACATACATTTGCAACCCTTGCCTTGCAGAACGGGGTAAGTGTGAAAACTGTGTTCGGGATGCCTGGGCACTTTTCGGCAGGGTTCACTTTGGACACCTACGCCCACGTGATCACAGCTTCCCAGCGTCAGGCAGCCCAGAACTTTCAATATTCGTGATGCGCTCAGCGGTCCCAAAGTCCATCAACATAGCGTGCTTGCATGTCCTAAGCAGGTCAAAAATAGTCTCAGTAGGTGGGGAGCGTGGTATATCCCGCCGTCTCATAGGAGACAAAGTCATAGTCCGCCTCTCTGCCTGCGGCTGTCTCCTCTCGTTGGACAGACAACCATTCCCACAGGTAGTCCAGGCGCTCGATAATGTGGGCAAAATAGGTCAGGGAGAGTTCGATCTCCGATGGCCGGGCTATGTCGAGCCAGAGTTTTGTATAGGTCATCTGCAGATGTACATAGCGTTTTATCAAAAGCCTCAGCTGATCCTCCAGCTCCAGGAAATCCTCTATGCTCACCTGCCGAGCACGGAAATCTGCCAGCAGGCCACGGCTGAAGGCCAGCTTATCTGCCATCAGTGTAAATGCCTCCAGGATATAGGAGAACTGTGCCCTGACCGGCCCATCTGGCAGCACGGCCACATCCTCTGCGGCCTCCGCAACAATTTCCCTTACTCTGTCACATACGGTAGATGTAATCTGAAAGCAGGGTCGCAGGGGATGATGGGAGTGTCGCTCCAGCACGGGTCTGATTCCCTCCGGCAGAGCCAGATCGTAAGGCCGGATTCCGCTGGGCGGCTCCAGCCCCCGGACAGATTTCCCGAATACCGGTTCATCAAACAGCGCCATCACACACTGGCTGCGGTTCTTTGACCAGAAGGGTGGGAGCCGATAAATCTCTGCCAGCCTGCGCACCACCCGGGCATAACCGGGCATCCCCAGCGCACAGTCACTCTGCTCCGAAACGGCCTCCGCATCCGGGGCGTCCCCCTGCCATGCCGCAGCGCCACCATAGGCATAAATATAATATCCAGGCCCAGGCTGGGCATAGGCTCCATGGTCATTCCAGTCGGTGAGCAGCATACCCTCCGCGCCAGCCTCCACTCCTTCAGAAACCATCTGGGCAATGTTGTCCACCGCCCCGTCTACCCGTGGGAAGAGAGTATTCCAGTTTCCTGTACCTGGGCACACCCAAAAGCTTCTGCCGCTGGCTCCGATCCTGGCCGGTGTCCCATAGTGCTTTTTGGGATCATAGCACCAGTCAAGGTAAATCACATCCGCAGGCATCTGTGACATGCCGTCGGGATCCCTCAGGAACACATCTGCAAAGGCCATGATTCGCTTTCCGTACTTTGCCGCCAGCTGGTGAATGCGCTCGAAATAGCTGAGATAGAGGTTCTGTCCGTGCGCCTTGGCCTCCGCACTTTTTCCGCAGCCCAGATCGTAGGGCTCGTCCAGGCACACGTTGAGCCAGGGGCTCTCAAAAAGGGGCAGATACTCTCCATACAACTCATCCAGAAGCCGAAAGGAGTCCTCTGAAGTGGTACTCAGCGACCAGAACAGGTCGCTCTCTGCCAGGTGCCGGTGCTCTGGCCTGGTCAGAATGCGCCGGAAGTGTCCCAACGATTGAAGATTGGCCTGCAGCTCGATTCCCCTCTCCTTACAGGCCGCCTGGATCGCCAGGACATCCTCCGCCGTCAGCGGATCGCTGCCCTCGCTGATCTCAGGATGCCTCCGGAAGGCAAAGGTGTGTTCCACATAGAGCTGTAGGACATTATACCGCAGCTTGGACAGCAGCTCCACCAGATTCAGCAGATAGGTACGGGTGTACACCTTTCCCCGGGATACATCCAGCATCAGCCCCCGCCGCTTCAGCGCCGGGAAGTCCCGAATGGTCAAGCAGGGCAGTACCCCGTCTTCCGCCTGCATCACAAGCTGTCTCAGAGTATCCAGGCCATAGCGCAAACCGGCCCGGTCGGTTCCCTGTACCACAATCCCATCATGGGTAATGGCAAGGGTGTAGCCCTGCTCTTCTTCCGGCGGCTCACAGGCCCCGGGCGCCCCCACAGTATATCGGAAGGGTGCTCCCCCCTTCCGGCCTCCGGGAAGCATCTGCTGCGGAAGTCCCTTCCACCAGAGTGTCTCTCCCGTATCACTGCACGCAGCGTTTTCCAAAGCGGACAACCGACAGCAGCCCTCACCAAGGCACAACTCCTTCACTGCCGGGTAAATCTTTATACTCATCCGATCACACCTATTCCTCACAAATTGGCTATTGCCATGGATACGCTCGATCCCACAGATTCTGGAAATCCGCTGTCCATAGTACCTGGTAATCCCGTGCTGCCGTATAGGGTATATCCAGCCTGCCCCGGGCCAGAAGCGCTTTCCGCTGCTCGGCTAGCCAAATTGCCGTCCGCCCCATCTGAACCCCAGCCCGGTCAAACAGGGAGAGGCTCGTCTCAATGCCTGTCCGGCGTGCACGGAGCAGCCACACAGAGACGAACTGTTCCCGCAGCCGCTCAAATCGTTCATAAAGATGCCGTATCCCGCAAATCAATTTCAAAATCTCCGCTTCACCAGTCTGCGGGGCGGCCATCTGTTCCAAAATTTGCCCAGCCAGCCTGCCCTTTTCCCCCACGAAGCGTGTCATTCCAGCTGCCAAGCGCAGCTCTTCCAGCAGCGACCTGCCAAACAGGGCCTGCCAGTTATCATCTGGAAAGGCCCACTCGGAGACGGTCTCCCCTGCCCGGTTCAGAAGCTCCTCCGCCTCCCGGCCTTTTTCCTCCAAAATACAGAATGCCTCAGGACTGATTCTGGGATAGCGCTCATTCCCCCGCATAGCCAGGCCATCCAGCATATCATCAAAGAAATAATAGATAGTCATGGTCTTAAAGTCCGTCTGAATTCCAGGTGCCAAGTTGGAATCCATCAACGCCCGGAACGCCTCGCCCACCCGCTGATCCGGAAAAATCAGCGGCCAGCTGGCCTCCTCAAAGGCCGGTATTCCACCGTCAGGCGGCCCGTAGACCTGGCATCCGCCCAGTAAATAGCCGTACAAACTGAGGCCCAAAGGCTGCATGTGCCCGTAGTCGCCCCAGTCGGTCACCAAAAAGCCCTGGGCGCCGCACCGCTCCGCCTGGGCCGAGTAGTCCGTGAGGTTGACATAGGAGTTGTATACCCGCGGAAAGATGGAGTTCCATGAGCCTACACCGCCCGCAGCCCAGAACTCCCGGCCAAGCCCCGGATACTCCTGCAGGGACGGGTAACTCTTTTGGGCGTTGTAGTTCCAGTCAATCAATACCACATTTTCCGGCAACTGATCCAGCAGCTCCGGATATTTGTGAACCGCGTCTCCGAAGAGCAGGATCTTCTCCGCCCCATGCCGGCGGGCCAACTCAATCACGCGGCAGATGTGGCGAATAAAAACCGGCCCTTTCCCCTGCTGCTCTACGGCTTCTTTCGAAAAGCCGGTTCCTAGGTCGTAGGCCTCGTCCATATTGATATTCAGCGTCCGCGAGGTGAACCAAGGCAGCACTTCGGCCAGCCCATCCTCCAAGAAGGCATAGACCTCCTCGTTCCCAGCCGCCAGTGAAAACAGGCTCTCGTTTTCCGCCAGATCGCTGTAGCCGGGCAGGCGCAGCACTCCGTGCATGTGGGAATAGGTCTGAATGCAGGGCTGCAGCTCTACAAAATAGGACTGGCACAGGGCATCCAGCGCCCGGATCTGGCGCTCGGTAAACACTCCGGTCAGTTCCCCCACCTTGGGGTGCTCTTTCAGCGCCAGCTTGTCCTCGCAGTACAGCTGGAGGATATTGTAGCCCATATCCGCCATCCAGCCCACCAGCCGCTCCAGATAATCCATGTCTGGTATTTTTCCACGGGATACATCCAGCAAAATGCCCCGGCTGGCAAAGCGGGGACGCCCCAGCGCCTCACCGCAGGGCAGCCTTCCCGCGCCGCGAAAGCGAAGAAGTTTCAGCGCCGAAAGCCCGTAGTGCAGGCCCCGTACGGAGCCGCTCTCCAGGAGAATGCCCTCCGGAGTGAGTACAAGCCGATACCCTTCTTCTTCCGTAACGGCCGCCTTCTGTATCAGCCTGAGCGGGACACCATTCTTCCCTTCGGGCAGCAGGCTCAGGCCGCGGTACAGTGCGCTTTTGACACTATCCTCCGCCTCAATCCGGAACGCATCACAGGAGAAGCACTCCCCCGTTCGGCTGATCCAGCAGAGATTCGGAATTGATCCCATAACGCTCTCCTTTAGCATGGTTATCCGCCTGCTGACGCAGGCGGATAACCGTTTTATTTTTCATCTTATGCCAGCGGTTTCAGTTCGCCATTCAGAATTTTGATTACTGCGAAGTTGTCGTCACCGGCGCTGTTTTGATACAGGCTCTTATCTGTCCCCCAGTCCGTACGCATGCCGTTGCTGGTAATATATTTCGACCACTTCGTGTAAATCGGCAAATAGGGAAGCGTTTCATTCACCGTCAGGGCGATCTTTTCCACCGCCTCCCGTTGGGCTTCCTCATCCCAGCCCGCAGTAGAGGCGGTAATAAGCTCACTTAAATCCACCTGGCCGCACGCCTCGGTGTCCTGCACCATGGAATAGCCCAGGCCGGCAGGTGCGTTGACGTTGCTGATAAGCAGCGGCGTCTCATAGGCAAACATGGGGTGAGGCTGGCCAGTGCCAAAGAAGGACAGCGCAATTTCATAGTCGCCGCTGTTGATGTTGTTCTGCCGCATGGTAGAATCAATACCGTTCACAGTCGTCTTGATGCCAAATGCGGTGAGCTGCTGAGCGATCTCGCTTGCCGCAGTGGAGGCATCGCTCCAGGCGGTGGGGCACTGGAGCTCCAGCGTAAACTGCTCCCCACTCTCCAGATACCACTGCCCGTCTGACTGCTGGGTCAGACCCGCAGACTCCAGCAGTTCGCCTGCCTTGGCCGTATTGGTATCATAGTTCTCCAGCTTGCTAACATCTACCCAGCTCTCTGTCATGGTGTCGCCCATACCGGTGATGTACTCCGTGCCACGGGAGACGCCGGGCAGAGCCAGCTCTCCGACCCGCTCACGATCAATCACGTAGGCCATAGCCTGCCGTACCTCCACCTTGTCCAGCGGCTCCACTGCCTCATTAAAGTACAGGGCAATGCCGTCCACACCGGCCACCTGGAGCATTTCATAGCCCATATTTTCAAAAGTCTCCATGGTAGCGGCGGAAAATTGGTGCGTCAGGAAGTCTACCTCACCATTGAGTACGAGGGGAGTCAAGTCAGCCACGTCTCCGTTATAGACATAGACTTCGCTAAAATTCACAGTATCCGCCAAAAAGGAACTCTCATTCTTCTTGAGAATCACACAGGACTCGCTCACGTTGGCCGGATCCAGGTAGTAAGGGCCAGTGGCATTGACGATCTCCGGGCGGAAAATGCTGAAGTCGTTGGCCAAACTCTTCCACTCCTCCGACTCCTCATCCTTGCCGGCATCCAGCAGCGCCTGCACCTGCTCCGCGTAAGTGCCGTAGGTCAAATAATCAACCATAGGTTTACGCAGCACATAGCGCAGCAACAGGGTGGTTGGGGTCTTTACCTCAAACTCCACCACATAGTCGGAGGCCACATTCACGCTGTCAATGTAATCCCAAACCGGGTTGTTCATCAGGCGATAGATGAGGAAGGTCGTCCATACATCCTTGGCAGTAAACGCTTCTCCGGTACGCCAAGTCACATCTTGCCGGAGATTTACGGTGAATGTGGTGCCATCTTCGGAGACCTCCCACGACTCGGCAAGCATGGGTTCATAGCTGTCGTTCTCCGCTACGTAGGTGGCCAGGGGAAGCTGATGCAGCTCTCGGTAAAACTTCAGCTCAATAGCATTGGAGACAAACATGTTGTAGTGTCCAGTGGGCGGCGTGGTGTAGGGCCATCCTCCTACAAATGCCTGTTGAGTGGCCTGCCCCCCGGTCTGACCTGTCGGAGCAGATGTGCCGGAATCTGACGGCTCCGAAGGCGTCTGACTGCACCCGGGCAGGAGCATCAGGCCGGACAGCATGGCTGCCGCCAGTGCGGCGCTGAGGACGGATCTTGCTCGTCTTTTCATCTTCAATACCTCCGCTTCTTATTTGTGCCGATTCTTCCATAGTAGGTAGGCCGCTCCCGTACCTATCATTAACAGTCCCAGAATCAGATTCAGGCCATCCATGATATAGGCCGCTGTCCCCGGCTCGCTCATCTGCATCATCCAGACCGACAGCAGAAGAAAGACGATGCCTATGGCCATCAGGAACTTTGCAAAATTCGTCATATCTTCATTTCCTTGTACAAATGGCAGGCAACCCAATGCCCCTCGCCCACCGAATACAGCGGCGGCAGCATGCAGTCGCAGAGTCCCGCCATCTTCTGCGGGCAGCGGGGATGCAGGGCGCATCCGTCGGGGATGTGCTGGAACGACGGGATATCCGTTCCCTGAAGCGTGTAGCGTTCGCCATGATACCGTTCCAGAATGTCGCTGCTGCCCACGGCCGCCGAAAGAATGGCCTTGGTATAAGGATGTTTAGGTGCCGCCACCAGCACATCGGTGGGAGCCTCCTCTACAGACCGCCCCAGATACATGATCGCCACCCGCTGGCCCCGCGCAAAATAGCGTCCTAAAGCCAAATCGTGGGTAATAAAGAAGTAGGACACGTTACGCTCCTCCTGGATCCGCTTCAGCGTTCCCAAAAGGCTGATGCGCAGGGAGGTGTCGATCATGCTGGTAGCCTCATCCACTACGATGAGCTTCGGGTTCATGGCCAGAATCCTGGCAATGGATACCCTCTGCCGCTGGCCTCCGGACAGGAAGCCTGGATATTTGTCCACAAAATCCTTCACCGGCGTAAGGCCCACAATCTCCAATAGCTCGGTCACCTTTTTATAGAGCAAACCCATGTCCTTGATTTTTTCATGTCGGCGGATGGGGTTTGCAATCATATCAAAGACCATTAGCGCCGGATTCAGGGACTCATAGGGATTCTGGTGTATCATCTGCACACTGGTGCGTAACCGTTTCCAAGCCTCCCCCTTTAGCTGAGAGACCTCTTCTCCCTCAAACTGATAGGAGCCGGCCGTATATGTGCTCAAGCCCGCAATAATCTTACCCAGTGTGGTCTTGCCGCAGCCCGATTCCCCCAGCACACACACTGTCTCACCCTGACGGATCGTCAGATCAATGTCCCGGAGTATGGTGGTCTCACTTCCGAATTTCTGGGGAAAGGTTTTTCCCAGGCCTGATAAACGGAGCAGCTCGCTCATTTTCCTTCCCTCCCAACGCTCGGATTCCAGCAGGCATAAACATGTCCCGGCGTCTCACCGCTCTTCAGCGGGGACATCTCCTCCCGACAGCGCTGTTCACAGCGGTCACAGCGGGGCGCGAAAGGGCAGCCCGGCGCAGCATCAATCATATCCGGAGGGCTGCCCGGAATCGAATAAAGTTCCGTGCTGTCCATGGTCAGCCTTGGGATGGCGTTGATCAGGCCCTTGCTGTAGGGATGGCAGGGACGGTCGAAGAACTCCTGCACCGGAGCCCGTTCCACTACTCGCCCGGCATACATGGTTACCACGGAATCCGCCAGCTCCGACACAATACCCAGATCATGGGTGATAAATAGCAAGCTGAAGCCGAACTGCTTTTTCAAACCGTTGAGCAGCTCCAGAATCTTTTCCTGTGTCAGGAGATCCAGGGCCGTGGTAGGCTCGTCCAGAATAATGAGCTTAGGCTCCAGCAGCAGGGACAGCGCAATCAGCGCCCGCTGCTTCATCCCTCCTGAAATCTCATGCGGATAAGCCTCCAACACCTTGTCCGCATCCAGCATAACGATACGCAGCAGCTCCCGGGAGCGCTCCAGAATCTCCTCCCGGCTGACCCCACGTCTGTGGGCATTGATTGTATCAATAAACTGTGTCTTAATTTTTTTTACTGGATTGAATGAGCTCTGAGATGCCTGGAACACCATGGAAATCTGCTCCCACAGCAGCTTCCGCAGCTCCTTCGGATCCAGCGTCAGGATGTCGCTCTGTGCTCCGTCCTCTCTGCGAAACAGGAGCTTCCCCTCTGTGACCGACGCTGCGTTGGGTAACGCGCGGACAATAGAGGAGGCCAGGGTGGTCTTGCCGCAGCCCGACTCGCCAATAAGCACCACTGCCTCCTGATCCCCAATGGAGAATGACGCGTTCTTCACCGCTTGCAGCGGCCCCCGCTTGGTTCGATAGGAGATGGACACATTTTCTACAGAAAAAAGCGGTATCCCGGTTTGCACTTGGTGCTCCAAACCCCATTCCTCCTTTACTTTCTCAGCGACGGGTTAAACACATCTTCCAGCGCCTTGCCGGCCCACACCAGGGAGATAATCAGCAGGCAGATCATCACCGTTGGGGCCAGAATATACAGGATGGAGTCCGGGTTGTATATAGCCCCCTGTGTCCACGCCTGGTTGATCATGACCCCCCAGTTCTGCTCCAGGGGCAGCAGCCCCAGGAACACCAGTCCCACCTGAGAGTAAATGGACGACCGCATAAGCAGCGTGAAGTTCACGATAATAAATCCCATCAGGTTGGGCAGGATTTCCTTGAGGATGATATGGGGCAGGGGCAAGTCCTGCATAAAGGCAGCCTCGATAAACTCCCGCTCCCGCAGGGAGAGCACCTCCGCACGGATGGTGCGGTACAGGCCGGCCCAGGACAGTACTCCCAATACTACCGCCAGCGTCATGCTATCCAGCTTGACGAAGCCGGACAGCACCACCAGCAGCGGAAAGCGGGGAATGGACAGCCAGACATCCGCCAGGAAGCTTAACACCTCGTCAAAGATGCCGCCCACAATGGCGGAAAACGCCCCCAGAAGTGCACCCAGAGCAATGCCGATCAGCGCTGCAACCAAGGCAAAGATCAGCAGCTCCCGACCGCCGTTGGCAATCTGTGCCCAAATATCCCGCCCCAGATAATCGGTTCCCAGAATATGTTCGGCACTGGGGCCCTGCATAATCTGGCTGGGATCGGACATGGTGTCCAGCGGAAATACAATGGGAGCCGCGATTGACAGCAGAATGATAATGCACAGGATACAGAAGCCGGCAAATCCGGCCTTATCATGGAGAATGGCAAACCGCATCTGAGACAGCGTCTTTTTTAGTCGGCTGGACTGAGATAGAGTGGTATAGGGTGCCGTTTGCTTCGCCATATCAGCCGCCCCCCTTTTTCTGGCCCTTGATTCTGGGATCCAGAATTACATAAAACACTTCCGCCAGGAAGTTACACAGTACAATGGCTATGCTCATAATCAGAAACACCCCCTGCATCAACGGGTAATCCCGTCCATTGGTGGCGTTCAGCAGCTCCAGCCCTATGCCTTGATAGACAAAAAGCTGCTCGATAATCAGCGCACCGCCCACGATGAAGCCCAGCCGCATGGCGAACTCCGTCACAATCGGGAGCAGCGCGTTTCGGCCAATATAGGAGAACAGCACTTTTCCCGGAGGAAGCCCGCGAATCTTTGCCATAGTCACATAATCCGTATTCAGGCAGTTGGTCGTACAGCCCTTCATCAGCAGGATCCAGACACCCAGCTGGGACAGCATATAGGTCAGGATGGGAATCAGCGCATGCAGAAAGACATCCTGTATAAAGGCCAGATTCCACCCAGGCGTTACTCCCATGCTGTAATTGCCCCGCAGCATCTGGATGGGAATGAGGGTACTCCCGCCCCAGGTAAATACGCCAAAAAACAGGAGCAGAAAAATAGCCAGCAGGAAGTCAGGGACAGCGCTCAGAAAGGATGCGATCCCGGTGACCAGCGGTTCATACCACTTGTCCCGGTGGAACGCCAGAATTGTTCCGACCACGATCCCCACCAAGAAGGACAACAACAGGCCCGCACCCACGGTAAAAAGCGTCCACGGCAGCCGAGCAGCTATAATCTGCATTACCGGAACTCCGGGAGAGAGCAGGGACTCTCCGAAATCCAGGCGGACTGCCCTGCCCAGATACTCCAGGTACTGTGCCATCAGGGGCTGATCCAGATCCATGTCAAACAGGAACGACGCTCTTGTCTTCGCATCCTCATAGGTCATGCCATACTGTACCATCTGATCCTCAATATAGCGATCCACCGGATTGGACGGCATCAGACGAACTAGGAAAAAAATAATGGTCATTACCACCCAGACCGTCACGAGCATCTTCAGCAGTCTCTGGAGCAGATAGAGCGCTGTCGCCTTTGGCTTCATCCCCGCATTACCTCCTCAATGATGGTCTCGATAAATTTATCTGTCACCAGGAGCGCTGCCCCCTTTGCCGGATTCAGATGCTCCTCTCCGCCTGCAACCACCACCGGAACAGGCATTCCGTCCCACAGAGGTTCCAGACTTTTGAGTTCCCGTTCCGACAGCTTGTTCAGGTAGCTGCCAGCCAGCACGATACACTCCGGTTCCAGCAAATAGGCCGTCTCCATCATGTGGGGCAGAATGGCCGGCAGAAATTGCTCCACTGTAGCATTCCCCCGCTGCAGGTCATCCGCACACTTCAGAAATTTGGCATCTTTTTCAAAAATCTCACCAGCCGCCCCGCTCCTTCCCCGATAGATGGCGTCGTTCAGGATCAGCCCGCAGCCGATACCAAATGGGATTTGATTGAGAAGATAGAGCACCAGGTTCTTCTGTTCCCGCCGGACATTGTAGTGGTAAAGCTCCGCAGCACAGTTAGCGTCATTTTCCACCACAACAGGGATGTTGGGGAAGGCCTGCCCCAGCGCTGCGGACAGGCCCGTGAAATTCCAAAAGGATTTTTCGTCCCCTCTGCCCCGGCGCCAGCCTGATTTTATGGTTCCATCATTGTAGACAATGCCCTTGATTGCGATGCCTGCTCCCTGAATCTGAGGGTATGCGCTCAGCTCTGTTTCCACCGCGCCGATAACCGCATCTTTGACCGATGCACCGTCAAATTCCACGTGCCGTGTTTCCTGCGTGGTACCATCAATCCCAATACGATACACATCAATCCATGTATCCTCTACATAAAGGCCCAGGAAAGAGGCTCTCTCATTGTCCAGCTGCATCACATTGCCGGGTTTGCCTACTTTGCCCTCCTGTAGCTCTTGTCCCGCTACACGGGTCAGCCCAACCCGCTTTAGATCGTTCATCAAATAGGATACTGTGGATGCCTGAAGACCGCAGTATTCTTTTATACGTGCCTGTGTCAGTGGCCCATAGCGACGTAGAACTGCCAGAAGTTGCGCCAAGTTTTGTCTCTTTTCAGTACGTTTATTCATTGGTGCTTCCCCCTCTCTTAAGAAAGCTGTTACCGTTATATTTTATTCATTCAAACTATGAACAAAATGTAGCATATATTATCTATATTGTCAAGCATTTTCATCTATTCTTTTGTCTATTTTTATTAAATGCAGTATCCTAAAGAATGAGCACAGACTATAAAGCCTCATCTACCTGACCGTCCTCAGCGTTGTAAAAACTGACACTTCCTTAAATGGGGATATGATTCAGGATGTCATAGGATACTCCGGATATGGGATGCCATCCACTCTGTTTTTCCTGAGACCGCGGGGATCTCCCGGACACTGTCCCCGGCCAGGTAGCGGTCATAGCTGAAGCGAACCGTCTCCGCCTGCTCTGCACGATCCTTGGCTTGCCGTCGGGGCCCTTCTCATAGCCCAGCAGCTGCTTGTACTGCATGGTGACGTGGTCGGATTTTATGGCTTGGCGCTTGCCCCACCGCACCCGGCTGCTGGTGCTCTCGCTCTCAGCCTGGGCGAAAGCCCCATGCAGTGTAATCAGAAACTCGCTCTCCGGGTAGATGGAGTTGATGTTTTGCTCCTCGAAGATCACCGGGATACCCAGGCTTCGCAGCTCCCGGGTGAAGTTGAGGGTATCCACGGTGTTGCGTGCGAAGCGGGAGACGGATTTGGCCAGGATCATATCGATCTTCCCCTGCCTGCACTGGCGGATCATCCGCAGGAACTCCTTCCGCTTGCAGGTGGAGGTGCCGGTGATGCCCTCGTCGGCGAACACCCCGGCCATGGTCCAGCCCGGTTCCTTCATGATCTTCTCGGTATAGTAGGAAAGCTGGTTTTCATAGCTGGAGAGCTGCTCCTCGCTGTCCGTGGACACCCGGCAGTGGGCCGCCACCCGCAGGTGGCGCTTCTTCTCCTGTTCCTGGGGCGTCTCCACTTTGGCTGGGATGACGATGACGTTGGGTGCGGTATTATTCATATACCATTTCCTCCTTCCAAGGTCTGGTTATTTTTCAGCAGGACGGTAACCGTCCCGTTGCTGACAGTGATGCGGCGGACGCTCTCATGGAGCAGTTCCTGCTCCAGTTCCACCATGGGAGCCCGCTCCTGGAACAGCATCCGGAGGCCTAGGGTTTCATACTCCTCCGGCCCGATGGCGTTTAACTGGAGGGCGGCCAACTGGAAGGCCAAGCATTTGACCTGTGTCTCGTCCACCGGCGGGCGGTGCAGGAGCTCGTCCAGCTCCCGGCGCAGATTCTCTGTCTCCGGCGGCGATCCAGCCACCGGGGCCGGACAGGTGATACGCTCCGGATGCTGGATCAGGCGATTCAGGAGGCCCAACACCTGCCGCTCCACCCAGGCCGGTGGGCTGCCGCCGCACAGCTTCCGCAGTTCCTTCTGGGCCGGCGTCTTTTTGCAGGGGGAGAATTTTTCTTGCCTTTGAGCCTGAACCATGTTGAACCGGGCCTCCGGGATGATGGACGGGAATCCACCTTCGCCGGTGTACCGGCGGTCCGCTAGGATACGGGCTGCCATGTTCTTGTTCCAGGGCTTGTCCCCGTCATAGGAGATGCCTCTCTCCCGGAGCTTGTCTACCAAGGCATTGTAGCTGGCACCGGCCAGGTAGCTGTCGTAGAGCCAGCGCACCGTCTCCGCCTC
>OBZV01000808.1_pt1 | contig 14974 bp, 10 predicted proteins | sample 1501581 | NCBI WGS metagenome assembly OBZV01 (sample SAMEA2580257, study PRJEB22360) | human gut metagenome | biome: human gut; feature: human-associated habitat; material: faeces | place: Denmark | collected 2008/2010
ACTTTATATCATAGTATTCTGCAACTTGTTTCAACATAATTCCCTTTTGAGCCTTTGGTGCGGTAACCTCCATATTATCTGCAAATGAAGATAATACGCTAAGTCCTGTCTCTTCAAAAATCTCCTGCTTAAGTCTTTTTATCTTTTCTGTATCTTTACTGAAACATAGTATCTTTCTTATCTTGTATTTCTTTTCAAAAATCTGCTGCCATCCCTCTTCCAGAAAATCTGCATATTTCATCTCTTTCGTAGTCGCATAATCCCCATGATCCGTATTGATCTCGAACTTTATCCCCTCTGCATCCAGTTTTCTGCACACTTTTGCTGCCTTTTCAGGATCCATATCCTCCGCAAATATCAGTCTTCCTTCTTCATCCCGAAATTCTGCCCCATTCATTAATACATATCCACAGTTGATCCCATACTGTTGCATAAGCGGCATTGCACCTCTGTAAGATCTTCCGGTTACCGTCATCCACCTGACTCCCTGTCCCTGCGCGGTCTCTACTGCCTTAGCATTTATCCCGGATACTGACCAGTCATTTTTCAACATTGTTCCATCCAGATCAGTTGCAATCATCTTTATCATAATCTGTTCCTTCCTTCATCAGATACTCCTGGATCGCTTTCAGATTTTCTTCTTTCAACAAGTAATCCACGTATATAATTTTTGTCTTTTTTGGAAACTCTACACCATATACTCTGGAACCCGATATTACCAGATCTACCGGAACCGGATCCAGTCTGTACTCCGCCAGAGACATCTTCTCCAGAATGTGTATCTTTTCACCACAGTAATCTGTAATCTGCCTTGCCATATTATCCGCAAAGCTTTCACCAATGTCACATAAAATAACGGCTTTTAATCTCTGGAAGTCATATGCCTTTAAGTAAATTGCAACATAACAGATCTCATGTACATTGGCTATAAATTGATATTTTTCCTGCAGTATCTGGTTCAGTTCTTCTGCCATCCGCACTTCTCGTTCGTAATATTCCAATACATTTTCCAGTGTCGGATTTGTCTCAAAATATCCCTGTTCTATCCGTTCTATCATCTTTCCGATGTGTACAGACAGTCTCGTGAATAATTCTTCATTATTTCTGTAATCTGTATGATATTTCCGGTCAACTATTTCAAGAAATTCTTTCGTAATCTCTGTATATTCTTCCGGAACTTCATACGTTTTTCCCTGTGTGTACAATATTCTTTTTGCTCTCAGACACTCTGCCATATAACTGCGTTCCTGCTTTGGAATATCATATTCCTTTTTTTCAAGAAATCTGCATATTTCTTCTACACATGGCCAAGTCTCATAATCTCCGGCATCTTCTTCCAGTTCAAATCCTTTTTCTCTCCGCATAAGACTGACAAATATATCCAGGGCAAACCCTTCGATTGCTTTATCTATTAACCGATATCCGTATTGTTGTAATATCGCCGGAAGTGCTTTATATAGTGCAATATAATCTTCATATTTTTCACTTCCAAACAGGAACGTGATCACACGTTCCATCAATATCGCACCATACGTATAATAGTTCATGATCTCCGCCAGGGCATGTCTGCGGATTTTTTCCGGACCCGTAATTCTTGACCCCTTACTGCTTACCTCTATCGTCAGTCCATGGTACCATCTGCATGCATCCTGTATTTCTTTCTTGGTCTGCAGCATTGCTGTTTTAGATACAAATAATTTTTCTGCTGTCCGTTGTATAGAAATCGGGCGCTTTTCAAAAAACAAAGTGGTAAATCCAAATAAAAATCTTTCATCCGGCGTCTCCGGCAATATTACATTCTTACTCTTCCTGATCATACGATCCAGGACCTTCTGTACATTTTGTTTTTCTTCTGCTTTCAGATAATACCCTCCAGTATTAGACGAATAAATTCCAACATTCTCCTGTCTCAGGATTTCATTAATTTCTTTTACTTCGTTTCGCAATGTTCTCTGGCTGATATCTAATTTATCCATCAATTCGGCAGACGACATTCTTTCATGTCCAAGCAACGCCCTGATCAGCTTTATCTTTCTATTATACATTTACTCACCCTGGTTCGTTTCTTCTACTTTGATTTTTTATCCGACCGTCAGTTCCATTCTCTGAAAGTTCCGGCCGTCATTACTAACCAATATTGTATATTCCCCTTTTTCTTTTGTCCAGCCCTTTCCCGGTATCCAGCGTTCCAGTGTCTTTTCTTCTATCGGAATAACGATTTCTTTACTCTTTCCCGGCTGTAATTCAATTTTTTTATAAGCCACAAGTTCTTTCACCGGCCTTGCGACCAAAGATTTTTTCTTCCCGATATAAATCTGGACTACCGTTTTTCCTGTCATATTTCCAAGATTTGTCACCTTCACAGGTACCAGGTATTCCTGTTCTTGTCTGACAATTTTTCCATTGACCTGTACATCATATTCCGTGTAACTCAAGCCATATCCAAATGAATACAATGGTTCATTCGGTATATCCAGATACTGTGATTTATATCGTGGTTCCTGCACCAGATCGGCTTTTGGGCGTCCTGTCGGAGCCATATCATAGGACACAGGGATCTGACCGCTTCCATATGGAAAACTCATCGCCAGTTTTCCGGAAGGATTCTTTTCTCCATACAGCAGTGCTGCTGCTGCATTGCCGCCTTCCGTTCCCGGAAACCACATTTCCAGAACTGCATCTGCATATTCTTTCACCTTTCTTAAGTCCAATGGACGTCCATTAAACAGTAATACTACTACCGGAATCTGATGTTCATGAAGTTTTTTCAAAAGGCTGATCTGATGTTCCGGCAGTTCGATCACAGATCTGCTTCCTGCTTCACCGGACCATAGCTCTGGTTCACCAAGTGCCAGTACTACTACATCTCCCGATGCTACAGTCTGTACGATACGGTCTGAATCTTGTTCTGTCACTTCTTCATATGCAGTCTGAATCACTTCCTTTATCCGGCCGCCCTTTAAAATAAGTCCGTCTTTTACTGTTATGGCATCTTCTACGATACCGTCAACCGACCACGGACCCAGAATATTTTTACTTTCTGCATATGGTCCGGTCAGAATAACCGGCGTCTCTTTCGTCAGTGGTAGAATTCCGTTATTTTCCAATAGTACAGCCGACTCTGTGGCCGCATGGAATGCTGCCCTTTTTTTATCCGGACTTCGAAGTTCCCGCATTTCCCGCTCTGGATCAACTCCGCGGTATGGATCTTCAAATAACCCCAGTTCGTTTTTCAAGATCAGGACTTTTTCCACCGCTTCATCTAATATAGCTTCCAGATGTGGAAATTTCTTAACATATACTTCTATGTGTTTTACTATGGCTGCTGTCGCCATCTCAATCTGTACCCCGGATTCCAGAGCAAGTCTTCCGGCCTCTGCTTCCTCTTCTGCTACACCATGCTTGATCAGTTCCAGTACCGCCCCCCAGTCTGAAATCACGGTTCCCTCAAATTCAAGATCTTTTCTTAGTATATCCTGCAAAAGCCATGGATTTGCCGTCGCCGGAATTCCATTCAATGCTTCAAATGCTGCCATTACCAATTTAACTCCTGCATCAATACAAGCCTTGAACGGAGGAAAATATTTATTTCTCAGACGGAATTCTGATACATCGGAAGTATTATAATCTCTTCCCCCTTCTGCCGCACCATATGCTGCAAAATGTTTCACACATGCTGCCAGACGGTCCGGATCCTTCAGATTTTCCCCCTGGTATCCTTCTACCATCGCTTTTCCAAAGTCACAATTTAATTTACTATCTTCCCCAAAGCTTTCCATCACGCGTCCCCATCTCGGATCTCTTACGACATCTACCATCGGGGAAAATGTCACTTGATATCCTGCGGCACTTCCTTCTTTCGCAGATATTCTGGCACATTCCCGGACCATTCCCGGGTCAAATGATCCTGCCATAGCCAACGGTACCGGAAATATTGTCTGATACCCATGTACAATATCCGTCATAAACATCAGCGGAATCTGTAATCTGCTTCTTTCCAGATTCTCCTTCTGGATATTTCTCATAGATACCGCATCAAGTTTTCCCAAGATGCTCCCACACAGCCACTTCTTTTCTTCACTGATCCCAAGCTTTGTCTCTGTTCCGGTCAGCTGACTTCCCTGAATTGCAAAATACCGGGAAGGTAATTGCGTTACCTGCCCGGCTTTTTCTTCAAGAGTCATCTGCCGGATAAGAACTTTTATTTGATTCCTGTCCATTTTACTCTTCCTTATAATTCTGTCTTCATTTTTTATTCTGCTTCTGCAACATCCTGTTTCATTCCGAAGAAATATGTAAGTACAAATGCAACGGCGAATGCAATTACATTTACCAGAATGTAAAGCGGCATCTGTTTATTCAGATATAAGAGCATTCCCGGAATACCAGTGATAGACATTCCTGTTCCTTTCAGTCCGAGAAGTGCTGCGATCCATCCTCCGACGCCACCACCGATACATGCACATACAAAAGGCTGTACCAGTCTTAAGTTTACACCAAATACTGCAGGCTCTGTAATTCCAAGTAATGCAGAGATTGCAGAAGGATAACCTAAGGATTTCATTTTTGTTGATTTTGTTTTTACTGCAACTGCCATTGCTGCTCCTGCCTGTGCTACAATACCGCAAGAACCTACCGGGTTTACCGGATTCCATTTTGTTTTTGCAAGCATCTCAATCTCAACAAGATTCAACGCATGATGTACACCGGTTACAACAATTACCTGGCAAAGTGCTCCCCAGATAAATCCGCCAATTCCGAACGGAAGGCTGAACAATGCAGATACGATACTTACCAGACCTACTTCAACCGAATGGAAAATTGGTCCGACAATAAAAAGTCCCAGGCAAAGTGATACAAGCACTGTAACAAATGGTGTCACGATTAGATCCAGTGCATTGATCACATGATCATGCAGCCATTGTTCAATCTTAGAGCCTAAGAAACCAACAATGAATGCTGGTAATACAGAACTCTGATATCCATTGACTTTAATAAATCCAAAGAAGATCAGTGGTTTTGCATTTCCCTGAGCCACATCCCATGAAGTTGGCAAAATACTGCTTACAAGCATCAATCCAATTACAATACCAAGTACCGGAGATCCACCGAACTTTTTGAATGCAGACCAGCATACCAGTACAGACAGAAAACCAAACGCTGTATCAGTTAAAATCTGTGTAAATTCCAGGAACTGTTTTGGAATCGCATCTGCTGAAGTTCCAAAGAATGCAAGCAGTGCATCCTGTGTCAGGAATCCCCTCAGTCCCATGAAAAGTCCTGTTGCAACCATTACCGGAATGATCGGAACGAATACATCTGCGAACACACGGATCAACTGCTGTAATTTATTTCCTCGTTTTGCGGCAGCGGCTGGCCGTTTCTTCTTTAAGGAACCCTCAATTCAAAAGAGACATACTTCATCATATACTTTATTTACAATACCTGTTCCAAGAATAATCTGATACTGTCCAGCCGTGAAAAAGCATCCTTTTACAATATCAATTGCTTCTACCTGTTTGTCATCAATGATTTCCCTGTTTTTTACAATCAGGCGTAATCTTGTCGCACAGTGCGCAACAGAAATGATATTCTCAGGTCCACCGACAACTTCGATGATCTGCTGTGCAACTGCTTTATAATCTGTCTCTTTTGCCATCATTCTTCCTCCAATAACCATGTTTTCACTTTTATCTGCAGTTCAGAATTCATATGGATCAACGTATCCTCTGTGAAATACGACTTCATAGTCAGTACTTTTTCACCCTGATTCAGGAATATCTCTGCCGTAGACTGATCCAGATAGATTCTGAAATCTTCCAGTTTATCCAGATGGATCTCTTTCTCATCATATCCTTCTCCATTCCACTTCTTTCTGAAAACAAGCAGATTTCCCGATTCTTTCTTATATAAGAACTTGATCACCTTACCAAAATCAAATGTGATCGTCTGATTTTCCAGACCCTCTGCCAATATCTCCATGCACTTTGAGTGTCTGTCGATTGCAATCTCTCCGGTTCCACAAATGCTTTCTTCGTTCTTTCTCAGATGTTTTAATTCTTCTGCCGGCTTCTGATACAGCCGGTCGTTCTTCACATATACTTCCCGCGGTATCGTAAGCACATGCAGCCATCCTTCTTTTACGGTCGGCTGACTCATCTGATATTCAATCTCTCCTGCTCCGATCCATCCCATCAAAAGGCGTCGTCCACTTTCATCAGTAAATGTCTGTGGCGCATAGAAATCGAATCCCTCATCCAGAAGTACACCTGTGTCTTCACTTATATGGAATCTTCCCTGTTCATAATCCATTATTCCGGCAAATACCATCCCTTTGCATCCGTCTTCTTTCTGACGGCTCACAATAAGGAATTGTCTTTCTCCCATGTCTGCCAGATCCGGGCATTCACACATATACCCCCAATCCATGGAAGAATCCAGCATATTACCTTTCCACTGCCATTTTTTCAAATCATCCGAAACAAATAAAGCTACATTTCCTTTCAGCTCTTTTGTCTGTGCTCCGACAACCATCCACCAGCGGCCATTCTTCTTCCATACTTTTGGATCTCTGAAATGTGGTGTATAGCCTTCCGGAAGATATACCACAGGCCCTTCCTTATGAAAGTTCACTCCATCCGAAGAACTTGCCAGACACTGATAAGTTTCCCTGCCGCCTTCGGAATCTCTCACATTTCCTGTGTAAAACAGATAATAGCTGTCTCCTTCTGTAATTCCAGAACCAGAATAACATCCATTCTTTTCATACCACTCTTCCGGTTTCAGCCCACATCCCTGATCCGACCAGTGAATCAGATCTTCTGACACGCAATGCCGCCAGATCTTATTTCCCTGCGGTACAACATCCGGAAGCCATTGATAAAATACATGATACTTTCCCTGAAACTGTGCCAGACCATTTGGATCATTCAAAAATCCATGTTTCGGTGAGATATGATAATTTGGTCTCATTCCCATATTCTTGCTCCTTTCTGATCTGCATCGATCTGATATCGTTATACTACCCCACTTTTCATTCGAAAAAAAGCCGTGTTTTTGCCATGCGGTTGTGCAAAAATGTGAACGCTTCCCTTCTTGTCCTTCCGCAGGAAAGCATTTAAACTCTTAGTAGCAGAAAGGACACAAAGGTATATATTTATGAACATTTTAAGAAAAGGATTTATCTACGGCGGTGACTACAACCCGGAACAATGGCTGGACCGCCCGGATATATTAGAAAAAGATATTGTACTTATGAAAAAAGCCCGGATCAATACGGTAACTTTGGGAGTATTTTCCTGGTCCGTACTGGAGCCAGAGGAAGACCATTATCATTTTCAATGGCTGATTGATACGATTAATCGTCTATACGAAAACGGGATTCAAGTCATTCTCGCAACTCCGTCCGGAGCACGCCCACGCTGGCTTGCCGAAAAATATCCAGAAGTTCTCCGGGTCCGCGAAGACCGAGTCCGTTACCACTACGGCGAAAGACATAACCATTGTTATACTTCTCCTGTTTACAGAGAAAAGGTACGGAAAATCAACCGGAAACTCGCGGAAACGTTTCGGAATCACCCTGCCGTTATCATGTGGCACATTTCCAATGAATACCGCGACGAGTGTCACTGTCCATTGTGTCAGAAGGCATTTCGTGTCTGGTTAAAAAAGAAATATCATACAATAGATGCTTTAAATCACGCCTGGTGGACTACCTTCTGGAGTCACACTTACAATTCATTTGACCAGATAGAAAGTCCGTCTTCCATCGGCGACAAAGGACTTCATGGCCTGAATCTCGACTGGAAACGTTTCGTCACAGAACAGACTACAGATTTTATGTGTCACGAAATCACTGCTCTTCGTGATGCCGGTGCCATGCAGCCGACGGTCGTGAATTTTATGGATGATTATAAAGGACTGAATTATTACCGGCTTGCCCAGCACGTAGACTATATCTCCTGGGACAGCTATCCGGCCTGGCATAAAGATTCCGATATCCATACCGCATACGATACCGCCTTCCAGCCATTCCTTCTTATGGAATCCTGCCCAGCAAGTCCAAACTGGCAGAAAGTAAGTAAAGCCAAACATCCGGGGCTTCTTATGAATGCAAGCCTGCAGGCAATTGCACATGGTTCAGACAGCGCACAATTCTTTCAGATCCGCGCAAGCCGCGGAAGTTTTGAAAAGTTCCACGGTGCCGTGATAGATCATTACGGCGGAGATGACACCCGCATTTTCCGCGAGGTAACAGATACCGGTATCGCATTACAAACTTTAACCGCTGCCGACGTCCCGGCCTCTTCCGTGCATGCACCTGCTGCCGTTCTCTATGATATGGAAAGCCGCTGGGCTATGGAAGATGCCAAAGGGCCAAGAAATGAGGGACTTTTTTATCATGAAGCTGCTCTGAAATCTTATCAGGCATTCCGTAAGAACGGCCTGAACACCGATATTATCAACATGGATCAGGATCTGACCGGCTATCAGATCATTGCTGCTCCCATGCTTTATATGTTCCGTTCTGGCATTGAACAAAAATTAAGAACATTTGTACAAAACGGCGGCATTCTTATCATGACTTACTGGAGCGGCATCGTAAATGAAACCGATCTCTGCCACCTTGGCGGAACCCCGCATCATCTTATCGATGTACTTGGTATCCGCAGTGAAGAGATCGATGGATTATATGATAATCAATGTAACCATATGGTTCCTGCCAGCAATAATTTTATGACATTGCCTGCCACCTATCTCTGTACACATCTGTGTGATCTTGTACAATTAAAAGGCGCTGTTCCTCTTATGCAGTATGCCGATAATTTCTATGCCGGGTACCCTGCATTAACTGTTCACAAATATGGAGATGGCCTTGCTTTTTATCTTTGTGCAGACGCCGAAGATACGTTTTATTATGATTTTTACAGACAGATCATCCAGGAACAGGAGCTCCCGGTCATCATGGATCACATTCCAGAAGGCATTGAGGTATCCAGCAGAAGCAGCGGCCGCCAGGAATTCATCTTTGCCCAAAACTATACCGATTCACCAATCCCATTCACACTGCCCGGGCATGCACAGATCTTGTTTGGGAAATACGATGGAACGATCAAAGAATACAGCACACTTATTTATCAGATGGAGGTAAAATCATGAGTTTATTTAAAAGAAAATCAAAAGACACCGGAAACGATGTATACGCATTTATATCAGGAAATACAATTCCGATCACAGAAGTAAATGATCCTGTATTTTCTGCAAAAACATTAGGTGACGGGCTTGCAATCATTCCTTCCGGGGAACTTATCTGTGCACCTTGCGCCGGAACTATCTCTATGGTTGCCGAAGGGTCAAATCATGCGGTCGGCATGACATTAGCAAACGGAGCTGAAATTCTGATCCACGTCGGATTAGATACCGTGAGTCTGAATGGTAAAGGCTTCAAAATCCTTGTAAAAGAGGGACAGAAAGTAAAACCAGGAACAAAACTTTTAAAATTTGATAAATCATTTATTGAATCAGAGGGATTTGACACGGCATGCGTCTTTGTTCTTACGAATTGCGAAGACTTCCCGGATGTCAGATTCTTTACCGGGCAGGATGTTGTTCAGAACGAAACTGTTATCTGTAGTTTTTAAAATAAATACGGGGATGGGATTGCTACCATCCTTTTTTCACAATCCCATCCCCGTATTTTCCTTCTAATTTCTTTAATGCCTCTTTTAAGTTTTTCTTTTTCTTCCTCATCTCTTCGGATTCGAACTTCATATCGAACAGACTCAACTGCTCCGGTTCGCTTTCTTCCGATAACTTGGACGTCCGGATTCCAAGAAGTCTGATAGGTTCCCCGCTCCACAATTCGCGGAACAGTTCGATAGATGCCTGATAAATATCCTGATCCTGGTTCGTCTGTCTCTCCATCTGTTTCTGATGAGACACCTGATTAAAAGTGTGGTACTTAATTTCTACGCTCACCATTCCGGCTTTTTGTCCGGCTTTTCTCAACCGTCGTCCCACACTTACAGCCAGATCTTTCAATACCGGCAATGCCTCTGCTTCTGTTATCAGATCTTTGGGAAGTGTCGTGGAATTGCCGACTCCTTTTGCCTCTGCACGGACACTTTCCACTTCCGAATCATCCAGCCCGTTGGCAAATTCCCATAGCTTTCTTCCATGGCTTTTCAAATGCAGTTCCAAAATTGCCGGATCCGTATTCGCCAGATCTCCGATCGTATAGATTTCAAGCTTCTTCATCGTCTCTACACTGGAACGGCCTGCCATGAATAATTCTCCGATCGGCAGCGGCCACATTTTCGCCGGGACTTCTTCTGGGAATAAGGTATGCACTTTATTTGGTTTTTCAAAGTCAGATGCCATCTTTGCCAGGACTTTTCTGGAAGATATCCCCACATTCACCGTGAATCCGAACCTTTTATACACCTCATCTTTGATTTCAGACGCACCTTCCACCGGAGATGTGAACCGGTCCGCAATCTCTGTAAAATCCATATAACATTCATCCACACTGACCTGTTCTATATGTGTCGTGTAAGTACGTAAAAATTCCATCAGCTTTCTGCTATATTCACGGTACATCTGATGATCCGGCAGATAGGTCTTAAGATTCGGACACTTACGAAAGGCATTCGCAACAGGTTCCCCCGTACGAATGCCATATTTTTTTGCCGAAATGGATTTGGCCAGTACGATACCGTGGCGGGACTTCTGGTCTCCGCCAATGATCGCAGGTATCGTCCGGATATCCACCCCGGCTCCGTTTTTCAATTGTTCTACTGCTGTCCAGCTAAGATAAGCTGAATTGACATCTATGTGAAATATTATTCGCACACGCTCTGACTCCTTGCCACAAGCTTACCGTCTTCTACGTCTATGATGATCGTATCCTGTGCTCCAACGTCACCTTGCAGCATCAGTTTTGCTGCCAGTGTATCGACATGTTTCTGGAGGAATCTCTTCAGTGGTCTTGCACCATAGTTCGGATCGTATCCTCCGTCTACGACATATTTCTTCGCATCTTCGGTCAGGAAGATTGAAATCTCACGATCAGCCAGACGTTTGTTGACATCAGCTACTAATAAGTCAATAATGTCATAAATATTGTCTTTCGTCAATGGTTTGAACATGATCGTCTCATCCAGACGGTTCAGGAACTCTGGTCTGAAGTGTGCTCTTAAGTCTTCCATTACCGCATTCTGGCTCTCCTGGCTGATGTTGCCATTTTCGTCCATACCATCCAGCAGATACTGAGATCCAATATTGGATGTCATGATCAGGATCGTATTCTTAAAGTCCACGGTACGTCCCTGTGAATCGGTGATACGTCCGTCATCTAATACCTGTAACAAGATATTGAATACATCCGGATGTGCCTTTTCTACCTCATCAAACAGTACAACCGAATAAGGTCTTCTTCTGACTGCCTCGGTAAGCTGACCGCCTTCATCGTATCCAACATATCCCGGAGGCGCTCCGATCAGACGTGACACAGAATATTTCTCCATGTACTCACTCATATCGATACGTACCATGTTGTTCTCATCGTCGAACAGATTCTCTGCCAGTGCTTTGGCAAGCTCTGTCTTACCTACACCGGTAGGTCCAAGGAACAGGAACGAACCGATTGGTTTGGTCGGGTCTTTGATTCCTGCTTTGGAACGGATGATGGCTTCTGTTACCAGTTCTACCGCTTCATCCTGTCCGATGACTCTCTTATGCAGTTCATCACCTAAATGTAAAGTCTTGCTTCGTTCGCTTTCATTTAACTTGGCAACCGGAATTCCTGTCCAGCGAGATACGATTCTTCCGATCTCTTCGTCATTGACACTTTCGTGTACGAGAGACAGATCTTCGTCTTTTACCTTTGCTTCTTCCTCTTCTAACTGTTTCTGAAGCTGTGGCAGTTTGCCATACTGAAGTTCTGCTGCCTTCTCCAGATCATAGGAATGCTGTGCTCTTTCGATGTCTTTATTGACCTGCTCAATCTCTTCACGTAGTTTCTGTACACGTTCGACACCGACTTTTTCATTGTCCCACTGTGCTTTCTTACCGGCAAATTCATCTCTAAGCTCTGCCAGTTCCTGCTGTAAGTGTTCCAGACGTTCTTTACTTAACCGGTCATCTTCTTTCTTAAGAGCCGTCTCTTCAATCTCCATCTGCATGATCTTACGGTTCAGCTCATCCATCTCTGCCGGCATAGAATCCAGTTCTGTCTTAACCAATGCACACGCCTCATCTACAAGGTCGATAGCTTTATCCGGAAGGAAACGGTCGGAAATGTAACGGTCAGATAATGTTGCGGCTGCTACCAGGGCACCATCTGTGATCTTCACACCATGGAATACTTCATAACGCTCTTTCAATCCACGAAGGATAGAAATGGTATCTTCAACGGTGGGTTCTTCTACCATAACCGGCTGGAAACGTCTCTCAAGTGCGGCATCCTTTTCAATATACTGACGGTATTCATCCAGTGTCGTTGCACCGATACAGTGGAGTTCACCTCTTGCCAGCATAGGTTTTAACATATTGCCGGCATCCATGGCTCCGTCTGTCTTACCTGCTCCGACAATGGTGTGTAACTCATCGATGAACAGAATAATCCTTCCGTCACTGTTCTTGACTTCTTCGAGTACTGCTTTCAGACGTTCCTCGAATTCACCACGATATTTGGCACCTGCTACCAGAGCACCCATATCCAAGGAGAAGATTGTCTTCTCTTTCAGTCCTTCCGGTACATCACCGCGTACAATACGCTGTGCAAGACCTTCTACAACTGCTGTCTTACCTACACCAGGTTCACCAATCAGGACCGGGTTGTTCTTCGTTTTACGGGAAAGGATTCTGACCACATTACGGATCTCGGAATCACGTCCGATAACCGGATCCATCTTCTGTTCTCTTGCTCTTTCTACCAGATCGGTACCATATTTGTTCAATGTATCATAGGTATCTTCCGGGTTATCGCTGGTCACTCTCTGATTACCTCTGACGGTTGATAATGCCTGTAAAAATCCTTCTCTCGAAATTCCCACTTCACGGAAAAGTGCCTTCATATCTTTACTTGCATATTTCATCATTGCCAGGAAAAGATGTTCTACAGATACATATTCATCTCCCATAGCTTTTGCTTCGTCTTCACCGTGTACCAGTGCATTGTTCAGATCCTGTCCGACATACTGCTGTCCGCCCTGGACTTTCGGACGTTTCTGAATGGCTTCTTCTACTCTGTTAATGATGAGGTTCTTATCAAGCCCCATCTTTTCCATCAGTTTCGCGATCAGGCTATCATCCTGTGTCAGTAACGCATAGAGCAGATGCTCCTGTGCAATCTCTTGGTTGCCATAGTCCATTGCAATACGTTCACAGTTCTGAACAGCCTGCAGTGATTTCTGTGTAAATTTATTTATATTCATATAGACAACCTCCTTTTCACTCTTGTTCTATTTGCAATATAACATTACATCGTTTTATTAGCACTGTCAACCCTCGAGTGCTAATTTTGTTGTATTTTTTTGCCACAGAAGGATTGCTCCCACCGTGGCAACGGTTCTTACCTTATTTAATTATCCCTCAATGGAAATATAATTTTTCTTTTCTTCCACTGGTTTTGCTTCCTCTTTCGGAACACTGAAGGAGAGGATTCCGTTCTCGTATTTCGGATGTACATCCTCTACGGTTACGTGTTTTCCTACATAGAAGCTTCTGCTCATGCTGCCTGCATAACGCTCTTTTCTGATGTAGTTACCTTTCTTGTCTTCCTCGTCTTTGTTCAGTCCTTTGGCTGCGCTGATGGTAAGCACTCCATCATTCAGCTCCATCTGAATCTCATCTTTCTTAAATCCCGGAAGATCCATATCTACTTCATAACCTTTCTCGGTTTCTTTTACATCTGTCTTCATTAAATTCTTTGCATGTTTTCCATACAGTTCTTTGTCTACATCCGGAAATGCAGGTAATCTGAAATCGTTCATAAAATCATCAAATAAATTTTCTCCAAAAATACTAGGCATCATCATAAGTCATTTCTCCTTCCAAATGTTTAAAATGTATTGTTAGCATCATCGGATAATTCCTGGATGTTGTTTGCTGGAACTTCTGGAGTTTCGATTCGGAATCATATCTTTGATTCTTTATCTTTCTTCCTTTGTTCTATTTGTACTATAACATACTTTGTTAGCACTGTCTAGAGGCGAGTGCTAATTTTTTGATTTTTTTTTGCAAACCTTTTCAATGTTATACTCCAAAATGTAACATTTACGCTCGCAAATACTGCATCTATAAAATAATAATTTTTCTGTTGAGAAATTTAATGTCTAAAAAACTATGGAATCAGAAATAATCATGTTCAAAAAATGTTACTCCAACTAGTAAATTTTACAGATGCACAACTCCGTGGTATCTGGAACTGTCTACAAACTACCTACAATGAATTACTCAGCAAATCCTATCAAAAAAAAGGAAAAAAGCCTACCATTATCCGTAGAATACTCCACAGATAATAGTAGGCTTGACTCACTCATTAACAGTTACCTGCATTACCGTTACAGCCATGCTTATCTTCACCACAATGATGTTCTCCGCAGGAATGCTCGTGTTCATGATGGGTGCAATGCACTTCCGGATTATAGTTCAGGTTTCCGGCTATATAATTTTCTGTCTACAAAATTTCCTTTTCTTTTTGACATTATATTGCCGATAACAAGCTTAAGCTGCTTTTTGCCGTCACTCAGCCATTTATCAACTCTATTCTTATTCGTAAGGTCAAATACCGGTGTCCATGTATCCGGCATAATCACACTATAGTAGGCATCAAAGTTCTGCCCATTATGAGCCATAATCTTCTTCGCCATACTGCCAGCCTCACCTGTCGTTGCTCCATAGCTGGTAAGGAAAAATGTATATCCACAATTTTCAATTCTGAGCTTTCCCAGATATTCTGCAACAATCCGTG
>OBZV01000830.1_pt1 | contig 14679 bp, 9 predicted proteins | sample 1501581 | NCBI WGS metagenome assembly OBZV01 (sample SAMEA2580257, study PRJEB22360) | human gut metagenome | biome: human gut; feature: human-associated habitat; material: faeces | place: Denmark | collected 2008/2010
GACATAACAATGGTAACAGTGGCCAAAAATTTCATAACAATATTTAAATTGTTAGAAATAACAGAAGCAAAGGTATCCATAGTACCGCTTAAGATGCCATTGTAAATACTGGTCATCTCCATAGCCTGCTTATTCTCAACGATTACATCTTCCAGAAGATCTGTATCTTCCGGATACTTCTTGATCTTATCGATCCTTAATAACTTCTCCAGCACTACTTCATTGGAACGAAGGGAAGTAGTAAAGTACACCAGTGATTTTTGAAGCTCTAACAGTTCGATCAGTTCCTCATTTTTCTGGGACTGGTGAAGCTTATTTTCAATGACTTCACTCTTTTTATCAATAATACGCAGGTACTGCAGATACTGGGTGGCATTTTTATAAAGGATCTGTAAGATAAACCTTGTTTTCATAAATGTGTGGAAGTCCCTGACTCTTCCGTCCATAAAGGCGGTAAGGATCGGGGTCTCCTCCAGGCAGACGGTTATAAGCATATCCTTGGTCGTAATGATCGCCATAGGAATGGTCACAAACCAGTCTTTCCCGTTTCTCTCTTCTATAGAAGGAATATCCACCAGTATCAGCGTATATTCATCTTCTGCCTCTATACGTGAGCGCTCTTCCTCATCCAGAGGTGCCTTCAGATGGTCCGGATCGATCTGGCACGCATCAGCGATCTCTAAGATCTCCGAAGCGGTAGGATTGGTCAGGGCGATCCATGAGCCTGGCTCCATCTCTTCTTTTTCATGCATAGCGCCATCTTCTGTCTTGAAAATCCGTATCATGCGAAATCTCCCCCATTTTGAATTTTCATTCTACATTATAGTAACTGACCCTGTTTTTGTCAAATCGTTTCAAATTTTTTCATTTTCTTTACATTTTCTTAACCCCCTTTAACAATTGCTAATCCGATGGGATTGTGTTAGACTGTAATGTGCTTTTTTGGGCTTTGATCCCGAAAACGCAGCAAGAGACATGATGTTCTAATAAGCAAGATGTTGGGAGAACATTAAGTTACAAAGGAGGTAAGGGGTATCCCCGTATACTATGGATCAGACTACAACTTATTACACCCTGGGGATCGATATCGGTTCAACAACTGTCAAAGTTGCATTACTGGATCAGGATCTTCATATTATATTCTCCGATTATGAGCGTCATTATGCCAATATTCAGGAAACTCTGGCTGGACTTTTAAAGAAAGCCTTAAACCAGACCGGCCCCATTGATATTATCCCGGTGATCACCGGCTCCGGCGGCCTTACACTTTCATCTCACTTACAAGTTCCTTTTGTCCAGGAAGTTGTGGCAGTTGCTTCTGCTCTCCAGGACTACGCACCACAGACCGACGTGGCCATTGAGTTAGGCGGCGAAGATGCCAAGATCATTTACTTTACAGGCGGCATCGACCAGCGCATGAACGGTATCTGTGCAGGAGGAACCGGATCTTTTATTGACCAGATGGCATCTCTTTTACAAACTGATGCTGCCGGACTGAATACATATGCCAAAGATTACAAGGCTATCTATCCTATCGCAGCCCGCTGCGGCGTTTTCGCAAAATCTGATATACAGCCGCTGATCAATGACGGCGCTACCAGGGAAGATCTGGCTGCCTCTATTTTCCAGGCAGTAGTAAACCAGACCATCAGTGGTCTTGCCTGTGGTAAACCTATCCGGGGAAATGTTGCCTTTTTAGGCGGACCTTTACATTTCCTTCCTGAACTGAGAAAAGCCTTTGTACGCACACTGCACCTGACTCCGGAACAGACCATTGCACCGGATCACTCCCATCTGTTTGCAGCTGTAGGCGCTGCCATGAACCCAAAGGAAGGGCAGAAACCGGTAGCTATTACCCACATGATCAACACCCTTTCCAATGGCATTAAAATGGATTTTGAAGTAAAGCGTATGGATCCCCTGTTTAAGGATCAGGCAGAATATGATGCTTTTATCGAAGATCACGGTCACAACCATGTGCGCTCCGGCGACCTTTCTTCTTACAAAGGAAACTGCTATCTGGGCATTGATGCCGGTTCTACCACTACCAAAGCAGCTCTGGTGGGAGAAGACGGCACTTTATTATACCGTTTTTATGATAATAATAATGGAAGTCCTTTAGCAACTGCCATCCGTGCAGTAACAGAGATCAAAGAACAGCTTCCTAAAACAGCCCATATTGCTTACTCCTGCTCTACCGGATACGGGGAAGCCCTTTTAAAGGCCGCTCTTATGTTAGATGAAGGAGAAGTTGAGACCATTTCCCACTATTATGCAGCTGCTTTCTTTGAGCCGGAAGTTGACTGTATCCTGGACATAGGCGGACAGGATATGAAGTGCATTAAGATCAAAGACGGAACTGTAGACAGCGTACAGTTAAATGAGGCATGTTCCTCAGGATGTGGTTCTTTTATTGAAACTTTCGCAAAAAGCTTAAATTACAGCGTAAAAGATTTCGCAAAAGAAGCATTATTTGCAAAAAATCCTACAGATCTTGGTACCCGCTGTACTGTATTTATGAACTCCAACGTAAAACAGGCACAGAAAGAGGGCGCAACTGTTGCTGATATTTCCGCAGGTCTGGCTTACTCTGTTATTAAAAATGCTTTATTTAAGGTGATCAAGATCACCAACGCCTCTGATCTTGGAAAACATGTAGTTGTGCAGGGCGGTACCTTCTATAATGACGCCGTTCTTCGCAGCTTTGAGAAAATCTCCGGCTGCCGTGCAGTCCGCCCGGACATTGCCGGTATCATGGGAGCTTTCGGCGCAGCACTGATCGCAAAAGAACGTTTCCACATGGCCGGTGAAAAAGAGACCACCATGCTGCCTCTGGATAAGATCATCGGACTGCAGTACACCACCTCTATGACCAGGTGCAAAGGCTGCAATAACCATTGCGTTTTAACCATCAACCAGTTCGGAAGCGGACGCCACTATATTTCCGGGAACCGCTGCGAGCGTGGTCTTGGACTTGCAAAAGCAAAAAAAGAGATCCCCAACCTGTTTGGCTACAAATATCACAGAATGTTCGACTATGAACCGCTGCCTTTAGATAAAGCAGACCGTGGCGTGGTTGGTATCCCGAGAGTTTTAAATATGTATGAGAACTTCCCATTCTGGGCTGTTTTCTTTAAAAAGCTACGCTACCATGTAACACTTTCCCCACAGTCTACCAGACAGATCTACGAACTGGGCATTGAGTCCATTCCAAGTGAGTCTGAGTGTTATCCGGCCAAGCTGGTACACGGCCATATTTCATGGCTCATACACCAGGGCGTGAAGTTCATCTTCTACCCATGTATCCCTTATGAGCGAAATGAAAGCCCGGAGGCAGGAAACCATTACAACTGTCCAATGGTTACTTCTTATGCGGAAAACATTAAAAATAACGTAGAAGAATTAGAAACAGAGCATGTAGATTTCATGAACCCATTCATGGCATTTACAAATGAAAAGATCTTAACAGACGGTCTGGTACGGGAATTTGGAAAAAAATTCCAGATCCCGGAAGCTGAGATCCGTATGGCAGCCCACGCTGGCTGGGAAGAACTGCTGGCATCCCGTTCTGATATGGAGAAAAAAGGGGAAGAAACTCTTTCCTGGATGAAAGAACACGGAAAGCGGGGCATTGTACTGGCCGGAAGACCTTACCATGTAGACCCGGAGATTCACCACGGTATCCCGGACCTGATCGCTTCCTATGGTTTTGCCGTGCTGACAGAAGACTCTGTTTCCCATATGGGTAAAGTGGAGCGGCCTTTAGTTGTCACCGACCAGTGGATGTACCATTCCCGTCTTTATGAAGCTGCAAGCTTTGTAAAAACCAGAGATGACCTGGATCTGATCCAGTTAAATTCCTTTGGCTGCGGTCTGGACGCTGTTACTACTGACCAGGTTGCTGAGATCTTAACTAAGTCAGGAAAGATCTATACTGTATTAAAGATTGACGAGGTAAATAACCTGGGAGCTGCCCGTATCCGTATCCGTTCTCTCATCGCAGCTCTGCGTGTACGTGACCAGAAGCATTATGAACGGAAAGTAGTTTCCAGCGCTTACAACCGTGTGATGTTTACCAGGGAAATGAAGAAGGATTACACCTTATTATGCCCCCAGATGTCACCGATCCATTTTGACCTGATCGAGCCTGCCATCCGCGCCTTTGGTTATAATATAGAAATCCTGCAGAATCACAACCGCAATGCCGTAGATGTAGGTCTTCAGTATGTAAATAATGATGCCTGCTACCCATCCCTGATCGTTATTGGTCAGATCATGGACGCACTGTTATCCGGAAAATATGATCTGAACCGCACAGCAGTCTTTATGAGCCAGACCGGCGGCGGCTGCCGTGCCTCCAACTATATCGGATTTATCCGCCGGGCACTTGAAAAAGCCGGTATGCCCCAGGTTCCAGTTATTTCTGTTAATGCAAACGGTATGGAGACCAATCCTGGTTTCTCTATTACGCTGCCACTGATGACCAAAGCCATGCAGGCTATTGTATACGGTGACATTTTCATGCGTGTCCTTTATGCAACCAGACCATATGAGGCAGTTCCGGGAAGTGCAGACGCACTCCATGAGAAATGGAAAAAGATCTGTATCAGGGCCCTTTCCAAGAGACAGCCTGCCATGATGGAATTTGCCAGAAATATCCGCGGCATTATCCGTGATTTTGACAATCTGAATCGTCTTGATATTAAGAAGCCGAAGGTTGGTATTGTAGGCGAGATCCTTGTTAAGTTCTCTCCTCTGGCTAACAACCATGTAGTAGAGCTTCTGGAATCAGAAGGCGCAGAGGCTGTAATGCCTGATCTGCTGGATTTCCTTCTTTACTGCTTCTACAACAGTAATTTCAAGGCTGAACATCTTGGAATGAAGAAGTCCACTGCAAGACTCTGCAACGCAGGTATCGCCCTGTTAGAGTTCTTCAGAAAGACCGCAAGAAAAGAACTGGCTGCCAGCAAACATTTTACACCGCCATCTGAGATCCGTGATCTTGCAGAAATGGCAAAGGGCTTTGTATCCTTAGGAAACCAGACTGGCGAAGGCTGGTTTTTGACCGGCGAGATGCTGGAGCTGATCCACAGCGGTGTTAAAAATATCATCTGCACCCAGCCATTTGGCTGCCTGCCAAACCACATTGTCGGAAAAGGTGTGATCAAGGAACTTCGAAAGAGCTATCCAGAATCCAATATCATCGCTGTAGACTACGATCCAGGTGCCAGTGAAGTTAACCAGTTGAACCGTATTAAATTGATGCTGGCTACGGCCCAGAAGAATCTGAAGGCGGAGAATGCTTAATAAAATATTTGAGGCATTTCAAATACATAAAAGCAGTATCTTGAAAAACATTTTTTTCATATGTTACAATATCTACTGAATAAATGATTGCAGGTATTCACAATAAGTAACAAAACGAAAACCCCAGGGACCGCTATTCCCTGGGGTTTTCTATTCCGTTTATGTATTTTTTACTCGTACAGCGGATACTTATCGCAAAGCTTAGTAACCTCTGCCTTGATATACTCTTTCTTATTCTCAAAGTCAGTAGCTGCCAGCCAGATGCACTCTGCGATCTTTGGCATATCCTCTTCCTTTAAGCCTCTGGTGGTAACAGCAGGTGTACCGATACGGACACCGGAAGTTACAAACGGGCTTCTTGGATCGTTAGGCACTGTGTTCTTGTTTAAGGTGATAAATACCTCGTCACAGCGGTTCTGCAGCTCTTTACCGGAGATATCCATACCACGCAGGTCTAACAGCATCAGATGGTTGTCTGTGCCGCCTGTAAGGATCTTAAAGCCCTGCTTCTGCAGTGCATCTGCCAGTGCTTTTGCATTTAATACTACCTGATGTGCATACTCCTTAAATTCAGGCTTTAATGCTTCACCCAGGCACACTGCCTTTGCTGCGATCACGTGCTCCAATGGGCCGCCCTGGGTTCCCGGGAAGATTGCTTTATTGAAATTGAACTTCTCAGCTGCTTCTTTATTTGCTAAGATCAGACCGCCTCTTGGTCCTCTTAAAGTCTTGTGGGTGGTGGTTGTAACAACATCTGCATACGGAATTGGGCTTGGATGCTCTCCTGCTGCTACAAGTCCGGCAATGTGAGCCATATCTACCATCAGGTAAGCTCCTACCTCATCAGCGATCTCACGGAAACGCTTAAAATCAATGGTTCTTGCATAAGCGCTGGCACCTGCCACGATCAGCTTCGGCTTTGCTTCTTTTGCTTTTCTTTCCAGCTCATCATAATCAATAAAGCCTTCGTCATCTACTCCATAAGGAACAATGTTAAAATACAGTCCTGAGAAGTTTACAGGGCTCCCGTGTGTCAGATGACCGCCATGATCCAGGTTCATACCCATAACCGTATCTCCCGGTTTTAACATAGCAATAAATACCGCCATATTTGCCTGTGCGCCAGAGTGTGGCTGTACGTTCGCATAATCGCAACCAAACAGCTTCTTTGCACGTTCAATGGCAATGGTTTCCAGTACGTCTACATACTGGCAGCCGCCGTAATAACGCTTGCCTGGATAACCTTCTGCGTACTTGTTAGTCAGTACAGTTCCCATAGCCATCATTACAGGTTCTGATACAATGTTTTCAGAGGCGATCAGCTCCAGATTTCTTCTCTGGCGGCCGCACTCTGCCTGAATTGCTTCTCCTACTTCCTTATCATAGGAAGTGATAAAGTCCATAACTGTATTTACCATTGTTCTACCTTCCTTTCAGTATTTACCCATACCTATAGTATTTTGTCAGTTTATTTATCCAGATATGGTGTTTTCTGCGATTATACCCCATAGTTATGCAAATTGCAAGTATCCCTTTACATACATTTCACAATTTTGGTCACAGTTCAGCCATGCGCTGGTTTGAATGAGGGAATGTGTTGCAAGCTTGCTTGCATAAGCACTTTCTCATCCAAATCAGCATATGGTGGAACCACCAAGCTTCTTGTTTTCATGAATATGGAAACAAGAAGATGTCATGGCTGAACTGTAACCAATTTTGACTAAAATCATTACTGTTTATGTAGCGCATGTGTACCAGAAGCATCTCCTTAATGAAACTTCCAGTCTTTTACCACCATCTGAAGGCTTCGGTTTCCATTATATTCATTTATTGTGGGGTAATAAATAATATCCATATTCCGGCTGTTTCCCATTTCTTCCATAAATAAGTCACCTTCTGTAAATACTACCCCATCCATGGAAAATCCCCGTTCATTCATCAGGGATAATTTTACTACATTCCGGTTGCGGCCAAATACTCTGGCACTTCGTATTTTCAGGGATTTTAAAGCAAACTGGGGTTTTTCATTTCCCTGGCCAAAAGGCTCCAGAAGTTCTAATTCCTGTATCAGGCTCTCTGTTATATATTCAAAAGGCATAGGAACATCGATCCATACTCTTGGGATAAAATCATCCTCTGTAAGCCGTTCTTTTGCATTTTCATTTAACCGTCTGCGAAATTCCTCTATATTGGCCTCTTCCAGCGAAAATCCCGCTGCCATGGGATGACCACCAAATTTTAACAGAAGATCTTTTACCTCCACTAAGGCACGGAACATGTGATATGCCTCTATAGATCGTCCTGAGCCTTTTGCGCAGCCCTCTGCCCTTGTAAGGACAAATACAGGCTTATTATACCGTTCACGGATCCTGCCGGCTACAATGCCTGCCAGTGACTCATGGCAGTCCGGCAGGAAAATCACCAGAACCTTATCATCCTTAAGCTCTGTTTCTACCTGAAGGATGGCAGCCTCTGTCCCTTCCTGTGTCATGTCCTTTCGTTCATCATTTAATGCCTTTAATTCATCTGCCAGTTCATCTGCCTGGGCCTTATTTTCTGCCAGAAGCAGCTCCATAGCCATCTGGGCTGTTTTTAAACGCCCGCTGGCATTCAGGCATGGTCCCAGCACAAAACCAATATGATAGGCGCTTATGTGCTCCGGGTCCAGTGTATTTTTCTCCATGAGACTTACAAGACCCTGGATCTTTGTATCTGCCAGCTTTTTAAGACCTTCTTTTACTACAATACGGTTTTCATCCTTAAGCTTCATCACATCGCCTACTGTAGCGATGGCCGCCAGCTCCAGCATATCCAGCCATTCCTGGCGGCCGATCCCGTATTCTTCAAAAAGCACCTGGATCAGTCTATATGCCACCATAGCGCCGCAGATCTCACTAAACGGATATTTACTGTCTTTTCTCTTAGGATTGACAATGGCATCCGCAGGAGGCACGATCTCCTCTCCTAAAACCTCATCTGCCTGGATATCATGGTGATCTGTTACCACAACTGTCATTCCCAGCTTCTTTGCCTCTGCGATCTGATCAATGGCCGCAATGCCATTATCACAGGTAAGTATCATATGAATGCCGTCTGCAGCCGCTTTTTCAATAATATGTTCATTAATACCATAACCATCCTTAATGCGCTCCGGTATTACATAATCAACTTTCGCTCCTACCCGGCTCAGCCCCTTATAAAGGATGCAGGTAGAACACACACCGTCAATATCATAATCTCCCACGATCCGTATCCTGGCGCCGCTTCCTATCTTTTCCTTTAATATAGAAACAGCTTTTTCCATATCCGGGAGCAGCCGGGGATCATACAGATCCTTCAGGCTTCCGTTTAAGTATTTGTCAAATTCTTTTATATCCGTAATATCCCGGTTTCTGATGATCCGGGCGGTAATAGGACTGATATGGAACCTTGCCGCCAGACCATTAAAATCTGCTTTTTTTGCATGAAGCATCCAGACTGATTTTGTCATTCTTTTCTCCATCCTCTGTTGATCGATCCTTTTTCACTGCACTTTCCTGATCTGCCACTGGCAGATTTTTCTGTTACATGATCAGCAACCCCATTGCTGACAGGTTTGCATATAAACGCACAAGCACAAAAAAAGCAGATCCATAAAGAATCTGCTTTTTACATGCGCCAGAGAAGATTCGAACTCCCGACACTACGGTCCGTAGCCGTATGCTCTATCCAGCTGAGCTACTGACGCATTCGTTTGTGTTGCTTGCTGTGTTCCTCAGCAACGTAGATTATTATAATAAATGATATAGTTTTTGTCAACACTTTTTTTAATATTTTTTCAGAATTTTGTTTTGTTAATTTTTAGTCGAAAAATATGTTCTTTTTTACTTATAGCATTATCTGTATTGCTTATAAGTATAAACCTATCCCTCTTACAGTCTTCCTCCTATGTCAGACTGCTGTCTGCTTTTACAGATTTTTTTCATCCCGTAAATTTTTTCTTTTCTGCAATAAAACAGTCGGCCTCTGCATTGTCCATATGAACGGATGAAAAGATTCCTGTTTCGTAAAAGGAAACAACGCAAAACCAATCACAAATCAAACTATTTACGAAATCCTTTGATGCATTACACTCTATCACACCCGCTGCGTTTTCTTTTCTGGACATGGCTATTTTCAAAAAACCTAAAAAAAGCTACCGCATACCAATTTGGTATGCGGTAGTCTTCTTATTTTAGTTTTTTTTCATATTCATCTGCTATTTCATTCCAGAGATCAGCATTTTTTATGCCGCAATTGTCTGGTCGGAAAATAGGATCCTTTCCATCCTTGAATTGTTTTTCATAATCATTCCAGACCTTCCTCACAATTGGGAACAGGAAAATCACTGCAATTAGTGTAACCCAGCAAGATGCTCCGGTTCCAATATCCGCACACAACCATGCAAATTCTGTACTTGAAATACAGCCAATAAAGATTGGAATCAAAAACCATACTTTGAACAAAATCTGTGCAGTCTTACTTTTTGAATATCCCTTGAACATATAAATTCAGAAATATTAAAGCAGCCTACTAATGTCGTAAATGAAAATAATGCCAGCATAACCGCTATCATTGGATAACCGAAACCATGAATTACAGAATCCAGTGCTCCCTGTGTAAAACCAACACCAGCATTGACTCCGCTAATACCTTCATACAATACACTCCCCGCCGCATCTGTTACATTATATGTACCGGCAAGTAAAATCATTAAGGCTGTTGCGGTACAAACCAGTAATGTATCAACATATACGGATAAAGCCTGTGTCAAACCAACCTTTGCCGGGTGAGATACTCCCGCAATTGCTGCTGCTTGAGGTGTAGTTCCCATACCTGCTTCACTTGAATAGACACCTCTCTTGATACCATATGCAATTGCTGATCCCACCATACCACCAAAAATTGCATCTTTACCAAATGCACTTTTAAAAATAAGCGCAAATACTGCCGGAATTTTAGTGATATTAACGCCAAGTACAATTAAAGTAACTCCCAGGTACAGAAGGCACATGATCGGTACAATCTTTGATGTAAATCGAATAATACTTTTTAAGCCACCTGAAATGATAATTGCGGCTATAATTACCATGATAACTCCCACAATCCAGTGTGGAACACCAAAAGCATTATACATTGCATCAGCAATGGAGTTCGGCTGTGTTGTATGCAAAATGCCACAATTCAAAAGGCTGCAAAATGCAAATACGGTTCCAAACCATCCAAGGCCAAGTCCCTTTTTTACAAAAAATGAAGTACCGCCCCGATACATTCCGTCAACCTTTTCTTTATACACCTGAGCTAACGTATTTTCTGCAAAAGATGTTGCCGCTCCCAGAATTGCCATAACCCACATCCAGAATACTGCACCAGGGCCACCTGCTGCAATTGCAGTTGCAACGCCTACAATATTTCCCGTTCCAACTCTTGCCGCAACCGTCAAAGCAAATGCTTCAAATGATGTGGAGGATTCACTATCTGCACTCTTTTCAAAAACGCTATTCACCATTTGTTTTAAGTATCGAATTTGAAATCCCTTTAAGCCAACAGTATAGAGAAGTCCAACAAAAATGGAAATATAAATTAACGGGCTGCTCCACAAAACGGTGTCAAAAAAATTTAAAATGCTGGTAAGTACTTCCATACCAATCTCCCTTTCTCCTCTGTATTCAGTAAATTACACTTCTGGTTTCAATGCTTTATGAATCCGTTCCATACATTCTACAATCATACTTCTTGGACTGGCCATATTAATTCTTTCAAAGCCCTTTCCCTCATCTCCAAAAATATAACCTTCATCCAAGGCAACCTTCGCACTCTCGTGCATAAGCTTCTCCAGCTTTTTCTCATCATTGCAATATGCTCTGAAATCCAACCATATTAAATACGTTCCCTGTGTATCTGACATCGTAACTTCAGGCATATTTTTCTGAAGGAAATCATGTACATAAGCAATATTTTCATCAATATACTCTCGAACCTGATCAAGCCATTCTTCCCCGTGTGTATATGCAGCAATCATTGCAGAAATTCCCAGGGGTGCAGCCATCAAACCAAAGCAATCGTCTAACAGAAAATCAAATTTTGCTTTATATTCTTTATTCGGAATCACAATATTAGATATCTGCATTCCTGCCAAGTTAAATGTTTTACTTGGTGCAGTACATGCAATAATCTGATCTTTATAATCTGGTGCCACAGTTAAAAGTGGATGATGCTTCATGCCCTTTCTTGTCAAATCACAATGAATTTCGTCAGAAATAATCCATTTATTGTATTTCTTACAAAGATCCACTAACTGTCTCAACTCATCTTCAGTCCATACGCGACCTACCGGATTATGTGGACTGCAAATAATAATTCCCTTATTTTGCGGATTTTTCAATTTCTCTTCAAGATCAATATAATCCATCCTATACGTATTTCCATCATGGATCAGCGGATTATTTACAACCCTTCTTCCTGCATTTTCAATTTTAATTGTAAATGGGTAGTATACTGGCCGCTGAATGATGATCCCATCTCCCGGCTCTGTTAAGGCCCGAATCAGAAATGCAAGCGCAGGAACAACTCCAGGACTAAATGATAGTTCTTCTCTTTCTATTTTCCATCCATATTGTCTCATAAACCATCCTGATACAGCCTCATAGACATCTTGATTGTCATATGCTGTATAACCGTATATCTTCCTATCAATTCTTTGATGCAGTGCTTCTATAACAGGATCAGCACAAGGAAAATCCATATCTGCAACCCAAAAAGAAAGACTGTCTTTAGGTGCTCCTTCAGGCAAACAATCTCTTTTAAAGCTGTAGGTATTACTTCTGTCAATAATTTCATCAAAATTATACTTCATTTTTCCTCTCCTTTTGTATTATTTAGATACTTAATAGTTCTTATGGTAAGATAATATCATCTTTCTTTGCATATGTAAATATCTTAAATAAACAAAATAAAACATGCACTTTTGTGCATGTTTTACATTTTGCTGTCCTCTATATCTAATTTAAAGGTTTGGTTCATCCTATCCAATATCCTGCATACTACTTCTATTTCTTTTTCTGAAAACTCTGCTAAATACTCAAATGTCCGTTCATAGCAATGTTGCTCAAATTTTTCTCTTGCCTCGTACAAGCTCCATCCAGCAGACGTCAAATTCAAAAAAGTATTTCTCCTGTTTTTTTCATTTTTTATTTGTTCAATCAATCCTTTTGTCTGCAGTTTTTTCACCATCTGACTCGCTGCACTGCTGGTTTTGTTCAAATCTTGTGCTATATCTGAAACCGTCGTTCCCGGATGCTCACCGATATATTTTATCAAATGAGCTTCAACCTGATATAAAATCACCTCCCCATATTTTCTCGACATAGAATCATATTCTTCCATTAAATCATATGCCCGATCGATTTGGTTCAACAATTCATCTAATAGTTTTGCCCGTTCCTTCTCCATTGACTTTTTTCATCCCTTCTTTATTTTATGATCTCTCGGAATCTTCAACTCAGTAAAATCAAGGCTTTCTGATTCCTTTTTATTAAATCCCCCACTTTTTTGCCAAAAACACTTGACAAATCGCTCAAAATTTGCGGCGAAGCCGATTGAATATATTTTATTTTATCGACTGGAGGGCGATTTTTATGTTACCTGTTAATTGTGGCAGTCATGCTGACTACCAAAACTTTGTTGTTACTAATCTTCGTAAATATTATCCTAATCCAAATGCTCTTGCTCGTTCCACCTGGGATATCATTGAACGGTTTTGGAGTCTCGATTTATCTTTTACCGATACTTTTATGGCTGATAAATATTCAAAATTCGGACCAACTCCACGAACTCCTTCTTGCATGTAGCGTTCTTATCTTTTTTCCATTGACTTTAAAGTTACTTCATTAACGGAGTGGGCTGCTCAGCTTAAAATGAATCCTCTTTATGCTATCCTTAGTGGATTTGAAGTTGGTAACACTCCCGGTGTTTGTACTTTCTATGATTTTTTAAACCGCTTATGGAACTCTGATGATGATCATATGTCACCACACATCCATCAGCTGAAGACCAAGATTAAAAAGCCTAAAACAAAAGGTACAAAAGCTGATTCCGTGGAAAAAGTTACAGTTGCCGATCTTCTTCCGACCTTGGAGAAAACAGATTTCAAACTTGATGAACAGCCTTATTCTTCTCTCTTTAAAATCTATCAAAAGGAATTCCTTGAGATTTCTGTTTCTACAGGGCTTATCCATGCAGATGCTTTAGCATTAGCGGGTGATGGAACGCCTATTGTAACTTCACACAGAGAATGAAAAAAACGTATCTGCAAATGTAAAGAGAATGGTATCCATGACTGTAATTCTCTTCAAGCTCTTCACTCAGCCTTTCTCTATATTCTGACGGAAGATCGTCCCATTTTAACATAATACTCAACCAGGTCGCTATACAGGTACTTATAAAACAATCTTTAAAAAATATACTTGTGTCACGATACTTAGGCTTTTTAAATAACTCCTCAGCCGTTGCCCTGGCATCACCAAAAGTTGCCCAAAGAACCGTAGCATTCTCATCTGTCACTTTTTCAAAAACTTTTTTTACGCATTTTCACCTTAATTTTTATCTGCATTTTTACTGCTGTCTGCACGCACTAATCCCATCACTTCCCAGATTCCATCAAAGGTTTCCTCATCTGCAAAAGAAAGCCACTGGGCCCCTTTCGTTTCTTTTTTCACCTGCTCAAAAGAAAGTCCTGCCCCGGTCATCCGGTCTCTCACATGTACATAGCACATCAGCAGATCTTTTTCATCTTTCCCAGGCAGTCTTTTGGCTAATTCCCGGCAGACCTTCTCCCGTTCTTCTTCTCCCCCCGGAAATATACGTTCTTTATATTTCTTCTCATCCTGTTCCCGCTCTGCCTTGCTCTTAAAGTTGATCCCAAGTATCTGCATGCCATTCTCCCTTTCTCAGTTATGTATATGATCAAAAATCCATTGTCCGTGCTTTCTCAATATGCTAAAAGCAGCCCGACTTCTGTTTTCACTGAAATCCGGCTGCTGTAGTCCCTGGGCTGGCGGGATTCGAACCCTCGTATGCAGGAGTCAAAGTCCTGTGCCTTTACCGCTTGGCGACAGCCCAAAAGTATAAGATATAAAAAATCCTCTTCCTGCTCCAGAAAGAGGATTAAGGTGAGTAGAGGGATTCGAACCCTCGGCCTCCAGAGCCACAATCTGGCGCGATAACCAACTTCGCCATACCCACCATATTAAGTTATGAAACATCAGAGCTTACGCTCAATGAGCCTGAAGGGATTCGAACCCCCGACCCACGGCTTAGAAGGCCGTTGCTCTATCCAACTGAGCTACAGACTCA
>OBZV01000854.1_pt1 | contig 14196 bp, 9 predicted proteins | sample 1501581 | NCBI WGS metagenome assembly OBZV01 (sample SAMEA2580257, study PRJEB22360) | human gut metagenome | biome: human gut; feature: human-associated habitat; material: faeces | place: Denmark | collected 2008/2010
TTAGCTACGGAAGCAACATACTGGGATACACTCTGCTTGCCATCTTCTGCCTTAACATAAACCTGATCCATCAGACAGAATTCTTTTAATTCTTTGTTGATACGTCCCTGGATCATGCCCTGGATAACTTTCTCTGGCTTGGAAGCTTCCTTAGGATCGTTCTGAATCTGAGCGATCAGGATTGCCTTCTCATGCTCGATGAATTCTGGGCTAACTTCATCACGATTTGTGAAGGTTGGCTTTAATGCAGCTGCCTGCATTGCTACATTTCTAGCCATCTCCTTAACAGCATCATTGATAACGTCAGTTTCAACATCTACTAAAACGCCGATTTTTCCGCCTGCATGGATATAGGAAGCAACAAAACCGTTCTCTTCTGTTACTTTCTCAAAACGACGGATGTTCATATTCTCACCGATGATAGAGATCTGGGAAGACAGAGCCTCTTTTACAGTCAGAGTCTCATCTTTTGCCCACTTTTCAGCCATAAAGCTGTCCATATCAGCTGCTGAAGAAGCCAGTGCCTGAGCAGCTACATCTGCTACATATGTCTGGAACTTAGCGTTCTTAGCAACGAAGTCTGTTTCAGCATTTACTTCTACTACTACAGCAGTTTTTTCATCAGCGGACATTGCAGTATCAACGATACCTTCAGCTGCAATACGTCCAGCCTTCTTAGCTGCACCTGCAAGTCCTTTTTCTCTTAAGAACTCTACAGCCTTTTCCATATCGCCGTCAGTAGCTGCAAGAGCTTTCTTACAGTCCATCATTCCGGCACCGGTTGTTTCTCTTAACTCTTTTACCATTGCTGCGGTTACTGCCATTTTGTCATCCTCCAAATATTAAATTTAAAGTTTTTTGATTACGCTTCTGCGTTCTCTGCTACGAAATCAGCTGGAACTTCGATCTCCATTGCGCCTTCTAAAACTTCACCCTGCTTTGCTTCAATAACAGCGTCAGCCATCTTGGAAACGATCAGCTTAACAGCTCTGATAGCATCATCGTTACCTGGGATCACATAATCAAGTTCTTCTGGATCACAGTTAGTATCAACGATACCGATCAGCGGAATACCCAGAGTATGAGCTTCCTGTACGCAGATGTGCTCTTTCTTAGGATCTACGATGAAAATTGCATCTGGAAGTTTCTTCATATCCTTGATACCACCCAGATTCTTCTCTAACTTATCCCATTCTTTCTTTAACTCGATAACTTCCTTCTTAGGAAGAACATCGAAAGTACCGTCCTGAGACATAACCTCGATCTCTTTCAGTCTTGCAATACGGCCCTGGATGGTCTTGAAGTTGGTCAGCATACCGCCTAACCATCTCTCATTTACATAGTACATACCGCAACGCTCTGCTTCAGTCTTAATAGCTTCCTGAGCCTGCTTCTTGGTACCTACAAACAGAATGTTTCCGCCCTCAGCTGCGATGTCAGATACAGCCTTATAAGCCTCATCTACTTTGCCTACAGACTTCTGTAAGTCAATGATATAGATGCCATTTCTCTCTGTGTAGATGTATGGAGCCATCTTAGGGTTCCATCTTCTTGTCTGGTGACCGAAATGTACACCAGCTTCCAGTAACTGCTTCATTGAAATAACGCTCATATTCTTTACCTCCGTTTGGTTTTTAACCGGTTTATTGAGCTTAAACCAGTCGCATCCGCCTGCTTCTCGTACTTCCCGGAAGACCGTTTCCGGCACCTTTCCGCGGAATCCACAGACGTGTTTTTTATCAACTTTATGACTATAACATAAAAAATGACAGTCTGCAAGTGTTTTTTACAGACTGTCCAATAGTTTTGTTACGGTTCAGCCATGCGCTGGTTTGAATGAGGGAGTGTGTTGCAAGCTTGCTTGCATAAGCACTTTCTCATCCAAATCAGCATATGGTGGAACCACCAAGCTTCTTGTTTTCATAAATATGGAAACAAGAAGATGTCATGGCTGAACTGTAACATAGTTTTGCAATATAAGCAGGAAATCAGTTATTTCAAGTTGGAATTAGAGGCTTTTATGGCTTTTAATTCGTCAAATACCACATCATTCAGAACCTTGATATAGGTACCTTTCATGCCGGAAGAACGTGACTCAATAACACCGGCGCTTTCAAATTTACGCAGGGCATTGACAATAACGGAACGGGTAATACCTACACGGTCAGCAATCTTGCTTGCAACCAGGATACCTTCATTTCCATCCAGTTCTTCAAAAATATGGATAATGGCTTCCAGTTCAGAGAATGAAAGTGTACTGATCGCAGATTTAACGATCTGCACCTTACGTGTTTCTTCTGCATTCTCTTCATTTACGGAACGCATCATTTCCAGTCCTACAACTGTAGTACCATATTCACTTAAAATAATATCATCAATATCATACTGACTGTCTGAACGATAAATAAATAATGTTCCCAGTCTCTCTCCGGCAATATCGATCGGAGTAATGATAGCCTGATATTTCTTTACATTCTCCTCTTCAAATCCAAGAGTTGCCAAATTTACATTTTCCTTTGTAGACAATACACTGAGCAGACGTTCATTCAACATCTTATCTACATAACCGCCCACCTGATCTTCGATCAGCTCTTCTATTTCATCCACCCCAGGCCAGATACTTACACCAAGCACCTTGCCCTTTTTGCTGATAACAAGAATATTGGATAACAAAATTTCACTTAACACTTTGCATATGTCATTGAAAACAACTTTATGCGAATTATTGTTATGCAATAGCTTGTTGATTTTTCTTGTTTTGTCCAACAACTGAACGCTCATGACTGAAACCCTCCTTATCTCAATTGTATACTCTACAAATATACTTTACTAATAATTGAATTTTAACACAATTTTTGTCCAATAACAATAGTTTTTTGAAGATTTCATGTTTTTCCGAAAATAAAAAAGAACATGTAATGGCAAAAAAAGTGCCTGCACATGGGAATGTTCCTGTACAGGCACTATATCTCTTTAAAAAATCATATATTCATAGCTTTTTTGCTATTTCTGCTCTTCTGCCGGTTTATCCATACGATATCCGCAGGTTTCATTTGCACAGAGAAGTTTATTTCCCTTTTCCACCATATAAGAACCACATTTAGGACACTTTAATATAGACGGCTTCTGCCAGGACATGAAGTCACAGTCAGGGTTTGCCTCACAGCCATAGTATAAACGGCCCTTCTTTGTCTTCTTGCGTACTACCTCTTTTCCGCATTTCGGGCAAGGCACACCTATTTTTTCCAAATATGGTTTTGTATTCTTACATTCCGGGAAACCAGGGCATGCAAGGAATTTTCCATGAGGACCATATTTTACTACCATATGACGTCCGCACTGTTCACAGATCTCATCTGTTACTTCATCTTCAATCTTAACAGATTCTAATTCTTTCTGGGCAATGTTTACTGCTTCATCCAGATCCGGATAGAAGTTCCGGATAATAGTCTTCCATGTTACAGTTCCATCTGCCACACGGTCCAGTAAGGTCTCCATATTTGCAGTAAAGCTTAAATCCACAATACTTGGGAATGACTTCTTCATAATGCGGTTTACCACTTCACCTAGCTCTGTTACGTAAAGATTTTTATTTTCCTTTGCAACATAACGTCTGGCAATGATCGTTGTAATTGTAGGCGCATAGGTACTTGGACGGCCAATGCCCTGTTCTTCCATTGCTTTTACCAGAGAAGCTTCTGTATAATGAGCCGGCGGCTGTGTAAAATGCTGGCTTGGCTGAAGTTCTGCCAGTTTTAACTCCATTCCGCTTTCAATAGCTCCTATCACCTGTTTCTTTTCTTCTTCATCATCTGAAGCTACATAAACAGACATGAAACCATCAAAAGAAAGGCGGGATGCAGAAGTTGTAAACATATGTTTCCCTGCACGGATCTTTACAGAAGTCGTCTCATAAACAGCCGGAGACATACGGCTGGCTGTAAAACGCTTCCAGATCAGCTGATACAAACGGAAAAGGTCTCTTGGAAGAGATTCCTTTACCATAACAGGTGTCAATGTGATATCTGTAGGGCGGATAGCCTCATGAGCATCCTGTATCTTACCTGTATTCTTAGCAGAAGCTTCTCCTGCCGCTGCGTAATTTTCACCATAGTGTTCTTTTACAAAAGAACGTGCTGCTGCATCTGCTTCATCTGCTACACGGGTGGAATCCGTACGCAAATAAGTGATCAGGCCAATAGTTCCATGACCTTTTACTTCAACACCTTCATACAGCTGCTGTGCAATACGCATGGTTTTCTGAGTAGAAAAGTTTAATACCTTGGAAGCTTCCTGCTGTAAGGTACTGGTGGTAAATGGAATCGGTGCTTTTTTAATACGCTCGCCCTTTTTTACCTCATCAGCCACATAGCTGACACCTTCCAGATCCTTTAAAACAACATCTAGCTCCTCTTTGCTGTGTATCACTGATCTGCTGCCCTTTACGCCTTCTTCATTTGCCAGACCATAATACTTTGCATCCAATGGCTTTTTGCTTCCGGCTATATTTAACATCGCATCCAGATTCCAGTATTCTTCCTGGATAAATGCATTGATCTCATCTTCTCTATCACATATCATACGAAGGGCTACCGACTGTACACGGCCTGCACTTAAGCCTCTCTTAACCTTTGCCCATAAAAGCGGACTGATACGATAGCCTACCATACGGTCTAACATACGTCTGGTCTGCTGTGCGTTAACCAGATTCATATCCAGCTCTCTCGGAGCCTTCAAGGATGCTTTTACTGCATTTTTTGTAATCTCGTTAAAGCTGATGCGGTATACCTGTTTATTTTTAAGTTCATCCAGCTTCAAAGCCTTCATCAGATGCCAGGAGATTGCCTCTCCCTCACGGTCCGGGTCCGTTGCCAGATAAATCTTATCTGCCTTTTTTACTTCCTTGCGCAGTTTTGCAAGTACATCCCCCTTTCCCCTGATAGTAATATATTTTGGCTCATAGTCGTGTTCCGGATCAAAGCCTAACTGGCTTTTTGGCAGGTCTCTTACATGACCGCCGGAGGCGTCTACTTCATAATTACTTCCCAAAAACTTTTTTATGGTCTTCACTTTTGCAGGTGACTCTACGATTACCAGATGATTCGCCATTGTAAACTCCTTATTCCTGTTCCTATATTTATGCGCCTTATCCCAATAACCCCTTAATGTTCTCTTGGAGTCTTATATTATGGCAAGATACATCTGTAAACTGCAACAGACCTTTAAAACAGTTTTTTCGTATAATAAAGTCCTGCTGTCCTCACAGCATATCCGCCAAGTTCTAATTCCAGAAGAGCATCCATAGACTGGCTGACAGACAGCCCTGTTTTTGATGCGATCTCCTCTATATGGCGCGGTTCGGAATCCAAGCAACTATACACCATTTTTTCTTTCTTTGCAAGTCCCTTCTGTTTTTTTTCAAAAAACTGTTCTTTCTCTTTTACAAAAATCCCCAGGTTTTCAAGAACTGTTTCCGGTGAAAAAAGAACCTGGGCGCCTTCTGCGATCAGCTGGTTGCATCCTGTACTTAAAGCATCTGTGATCCGGCCTGGAAGGGCATAAATTTCTTTTCCCTGTTCTAAGCCTGACTGGGCAGTAATAAGCGACCCGCTTTTTTCTTTTGCCTCTATAACCAGGATAACATCAGAAAGACCACTGATGATACGATTGCGTATAGGAAAATTTCTGGGTACAGGAGGTGTTTTTAAAGGATACTCAGAAATCAGTCCCCCATAAAATGGGATATTTTCGTACAAGTCAAAATTACTCCGTGGATAGCACTGATCTACTCCGCAACCAAGAACTGCATATGTCATTCCGCCAGCCGCCATTGCTCCCTCGTGACCTGCACCATCAATCCCCAATGCCATGCCGCTGATGATCTGAATACCGGCAGCAGCTAATTCTTTTGCCATATAACCGGCTGCTTCCCTTCCATAAGCTGTACAATTTCTTGCACCGATCACTGCTGCAGTCGCTTTATCCTCCTTAGGAAGGCTTCCCTTTACATAAAGTCCTAATGGATAATCATATACAGAATACAGCCGTCTTGGATATTCTTCATCCAGAGGCGTAATAAAATAAATGCCTTTTTCACTTAATTTATAATATTCCTCTTCCAATCTGGAAAATTCCCCTTTCCAGGCATCAAAGCGGAGGGCATTTTCTTCTTTTTTAAAGATCCCCTTTTTCCATAATTGTGTTCCTTCTATATAATATGCCTGCTGAAAACCTCCTGCCGCTTCTCCTATGCGGCGTATCTGTAAAGCCCCTGCATCCGGCAGATGACATAACCAGTATAAAAATATTTTCTCTAATGCTTCTGTCCCCATATCCGTTCCTCCAACGCCCTGTAGCCAAAGGCTTCTGATAAATGTTCTTTCTGGATCCATTCTTCACCAGCCAGATCTGCAATTGTCCTTGCTGTCTTTAGTACTCTGTGATAACCTCTGGCACTTATTCCTCTCGCTTCATATACCCGTCTTGCAAAACGTTTCTCCGGCTCTTTTAACTTACAGAAACGCTGTATCTCTTTCTGTCCCATACGGCTGTTGTTTCTGATATCCGTTCCCTGAAAACGTGTATCCTGTATCTTTACTGCTTTTTCCACCCGGCTTCGTATAACAGCTGAATCCTCATTTTCCGTTGTCTGGTCTTCTAACTCTGCAAATGTCACAGGTGCAGCTTCCACACATATATCAAAACGTTCCAAAATAGGTCTTGAAAGCCGGTTTAAATAATTTTGTATCTGCACAGGCGTACAATTGCATCTGCTTCTGTCCGGGAAAAAGCCGCAAGGACATGGATTCATGGCTCCAAGGATCAGAAAATCTGCCGGAAATTCATAGCTTCCTGCCACACGGCTTATTGTGATACGGTGTTCTTCTAAAGGTTCCCTTAGTGCTTCTATAGCGCCTTTACTGAAATGAGGCAGCTCATCTAAAAATAAAACGCCTCCGGAAGCAAGAGATAACTCCCCGGGTTTTGGCACTTTTCCACCACCGGTAAGACCCTGGGGAGAAATCGTGTGATGAGGACTGCGAAAAGGTCTTTGTGAAAGCAGAGGCTGTCCTTCTGGCAGCAGACCGCAAAGACTGTATATCTTGGATATCTCTATATTTTCTTCCCAGGAAAGATCAGGGAGAATGGTTGGTATCCGCTTTGCTACCATAGATTTTCCTGTTCCTGCACTTCCGCACATCAAAAGACCATGTCTTCCGGCTGCCGCCACTTCTGCTGCCCGGCGCAGAACGTTCTGACCGCATATTTCTCTGAAATCAAAGGGATATTCTGATTTAAATGTACGGTTATTTATTGTGACCGGCATTTTCTGATCCATGCTTTCAAAATCCTCTTGAGATACCACTTCCTGCAAATGAAGAAGCGACTTTATACCTATGATCTGTATCCCTTCTACTAAAGCTCCTTCTGCCATATTGGGTACTGGTAAAAAGCATCGGCGAAATCCCATTTTCTTGGCAGCCGATACCAGGACCAGTACGCCCCTTACTGGTTTTACGCTGCCGTCTAACCCCAGTTCTCCGATCAGAAGAGAATCCTTCAGTTTTTCTGCTGCCAATAACTCAAAAGCTCCTAAAACTGCAGCTGCAATTGGCAGATCAAAAGCCGTTCCTTCCTTTTTCATTCCTGCTGGTGACAGATTTACTGTGATTTTTTTTGCCGGAAGCTGAAGATCTGAGTTTTTCAGTGCTGTCCTGACCCGCTCCTGAGCCTCTCTTACCTCCAGTGCCAGCTGCCCTGAAATGGAAAATCCCGGCAGTCCATTCGATACATCTGATTCAACAGATACCAGAAATCCTTCCATTCCATGGATCCCGGCACTGTTTATCTGCGTAAACATGCGCAACGCTCCTTTCTGTTTTCCTGAGATTGTTTTTTCCTGTGGAATTAAAAATAGAATTAATAAAGAGATGTAGATATCAAAATAATGCATTTAGAAAAAAATGAATTACAGATAGTTTCAGTTTATCCAAGAAAAGAATAAATTGCAAGCACATTTTAACATGGATATGAAATATAGTTACAGTTCAGCCATGCACCTTCTTGTTTCCATATTCATGAAAATAAGAAGCATGGTGGATCCACCATCCACAATAAAAAGGCTTGCTCAAAATGATTGAAATTCCGTCATAAGGGGACGAAAACGTAAAGGCAGATGACTTCTCTGACAATCTGGATTCTTTCTCTGTTCAATGGCAATGGCAGTAAAGAAAGTCTTCCAGAGTTTTTCCCAGTCCTTTTCATCACTTTGTATACATATTTTTTCCAGTTCATCACTGGAAATCTCTGCCAGGAACCACTTTTCACCCTTTACATGGACCGCTGCCTTTCCTCTGCCTATATCACAGATCAGCCAGTCTTCCTCCGGCAGACGGTCTGCAAAGTAAGGTGCTATCAGCTCTGCCACATCATTTTTCGGCTGTATCTTTCCTGCTAAAAAGCCTTCCGACATCTGGGAAAAACGCAAAAATTCAATAAACTGATGCTTTTCGTTATATACGCTTCGACACAGTTTAAAAACTTCATAAACAGCAGGGATCTGAAGCTGGTCAGCAGCAGATGCACCCCGCAAAAACAATACCTTCAGATACCGGTATATCTTATCTGCACGCAATATATCTTCGCTAAGACAGACCACATACAGCTGCTCCTGGATCCGGGAATTTAAATGCCTGCGTACAGTTTCCATCACCTTTTTTACTTTTTCCGATGATGGAACGCACTCTACATAGGATGAAAAAAGTTCTACATTCTGTCCGCTGTTTTTGATCTCCAGGCGCAGTTCATCCTGAGGGATCTTACTCATTCCCGCATCATAAATACAGCTTAATATACCTTCGTAACCAGGCTCACATACAAAAACCGTCATATCCGTCTCTCCTGTTCATACTACAGCTGGCCAAATACAGCACTGTTTGATGCTTCTTTTACCAGCTGATCCTTTAAAATCACGTTTTTTTCTTCTTCCAGGTGCATATCATCAAACAGGGATAATTGCCTGTAACTGTCCCTGTTTTCTATATCCCATACTTTCCGCCTCTCATCCCCTATAAGGGCGCTGGTGATGGAATCTTCATCCAGTCTGAAGGAAACTTCCATTTTTCCGGAACAGGTGATAAAATAACGGGCCCGCTTTAAAACAACTCCTATCCGTTTTAAACCATCAAAATCCAATTTCCCCTGCTTTCTGGCAGAGATGATACGTCTGGCAGATTTCACCCCTACCCCAGGTATACGAAGAAGCTGTTCGTAAGAAGCTTTATTTATCTCTACAGGAAAATCTTTCAGATTCTGCAGTGCCCAGTCGCACTTGGGATCCAGAAATAAATTAAAATTAGGCTTTTTTTCAGAAAGAAGTTCCTCTGCCTTAAATCCGTAAAAGCGCAGCAGCCAGTCTGCCTGATAAAGCCGGTGTTCTCTTAAAAGAGGCGGTCCTCCCGGAAGGGATGGCAGATGGCTGTCCTCATTGACCGGAACATATGCAGAGTAAAAGACACGTTTTAAACCAAGATTATGATAAAGAGCCTGCGTCACAGAAAGCATCTGAAAGTCATTTTCCGATGTAGCACCTACGATCATCTGGGTACTCTGACCGGCAGGAACAAAGGCTTTTGTTCCATAATACCGCTCTGTAAGGGCAAGACCATGGCTTTCTATCCCGCCGGAAAGTATCATAGAATCTTTTTCTGTCAGATCCGGATGTATAAGGGAAGCACCGCCTGCAAAACCGGCTCTGTCAGAAGGATATAATTTCTTATATCCTCTGTCATACCCTAGCAGACGCCCAGACAACGCAATTCCCTGCTGTACCTGCCGCATAGGAGCCAGTATCTTCTCTCTTGTCTTTCCAGGAGCCAGATTTCGAAGGCCTTCAGCTGTAGGAAGTTCTAGATTGATGCTCATACGGTCCGCAAGAAAGCCCATTCTCTCTACCAGTTCCCTGGAAGCACCGGGAATGGATTTTACATGAATGTAACCATTGAAATTATACACATTCCTCAGCTTATGAAGAGTTTCATAGATCAGCTCCATAGTATGATCCGCTGTAGACAGAATACCAGAACTTAAAAACAGACCTTCAATATAATTTCTCCTGTAAAATTCCATGGTAAGTTTACAAACTTCATCCGGAGTAAATGCAGTCCGCAGCGTATTATTGCTGCACCGGTTTACACAATACTTACAATCATAGATGCACTGATTGGTAAAAAGGATCTTTAGTAATGAAATACATCTTCCGTCTGCCGCAAAGCTGTGGCAGATACCTGCCTCTGAAGAATTTCCCAGGTGTCCTTTCTTTCCTCTGCGCTCTACTCCGCTGGAAGTACAGGCAACATCATATTTGGCTGCGTCCGTAAGTATCTTCAGTTTTTCATCTATAGTAAGATTCTCCTGTATCAGCATCTCATCACCACCAGAACATTTGTTTGATTGTATTTTATCACAGTATCTCCGCAAATGCAACAGAAATCGAACATTCGTTCTTTTATCTGATGATCAGTGATTGCTTTATATGGATAATGTTGTATGCAGATAAACACTCTTTGAACCTAACGTGCCATACGATGTACTTAATTGCCTTCCCAATATATACGACAAAAAACACGGCAGTGTGTACATTTTACGCCATACTGCCGTGTTATCAGGTCACTTACTTATGGAGTAACAGGTGATACCCTGTTACTATACTAATACTTATATTAATGATGTGAGTGTCAAAAGTAAATTTTGCCACTCACTGATGTAACCGGATTGCTCCATTGCTATGCAATTCCCGCAATCCTCGAACACCTCAAACTCCCATAAAATGGCGTATTCACACCATTTTATTTCGTTTTCGGTGTTCGGCGTGTCAATAAGTATAAATTGCTTATTTGTGCGAGCACAAACGCAATTTATACTTTTGACACTTACATCATATTAATTAATCTCTGTAACCGTTCGGATTCATGCTCTGCCATTTCCAGGAATCAGCACACATCTCTTCAATTCCCTTTTCAGCCACCCAACCAAGCTCTTCTTTTGCCTTTGTGCAGTCAGAATAGCAGGTTGCAATATCTCCATCCCTGCGTGGCTGGATCTCATACTTTAATGTTTTTTTGCAGGCCTTTTCGTACGCATGAAGAACATCTAATACACTGTATCCAACTCCGGTTCCCAGATTATAGATGCTGACGCCTTCTTTTGCTTCCAGTTTCTTCATAGCCTTTACATGGCCTTTTGCCAGATCTACTACATGGATATAATCTCTGACGCCGGTTCCATCCGGGGTATCATAATCATCACCAAATACATTTAAATGATCCAGCTTGCCGATGGCAACCTGTGCAATATACGGTACAAGATTGTTAGGGATACCCTTAGGATCTTCGCCGATCAAGCCACTTTCATGAGCACCTATTGGATTAAAATAGCGAAGGAGCATTACATTCCACTCCGGATCTGCAGTATGCAGGTCTGTAAGGATCTGCTCTAACATTCCTTTGGTGCGTCCGTAAGGATTGGTGATCTCACCTTTCGGGCACTTTTCTGTGATCGGAATCTGGGCCGGATCACCATAAACAGTTGCAGAAGAACTGAATACAATATTCTTTACACCATGATTTCTCATCTCATCACAAAGGATCAACGTTCCGGTAATGTTATTGTTATAATATTCAAGGGGTTTGTGAACAGACTCTCCTACTGCCTTTAAGCCTGCAAAATGGATCACAGCTTCAATATCCTCATTATCAAAGATTTCTTTTACCTTTGGCTGGTCAAGCAGGTCCACCTCATAAAATTTCAGTTTCTTTCCTGTGATCTGCTCTACTCTGTCTAATGCTTTTTTGCTGGAGTTATAAAGGTTATCTGCTACTACCACGTCATAACCTGCATTTAACAGTTCCACACATGTATGACTTCCGATATATCCGGCTCCTCCGGTCACTAAAATAGCCACTGCGTTATCCTCCTTGTTTCTCACATCTTTCTTCCCAGAAAGTCCTTTCGACTTCTATTACTATTAGTATAGCGTTAAATCCCATTAATAACAATGCATATTTTTTCTGTCTTTCTATGATTTTCTTTCCAGGATCTTCTTTCTTCCGTATTTTTTCTGCTTTCTTATTTTTATCCCTTACTTTTGCAGAACCTGATGTTTTTCAAATACATCCCGCATTTTCCCAATAGCCTTTTTCTCGATCCTGCTTACATAAGAACGTGAAATGCCTAAAACTCCGGCAACTTCCCGCTGGGTATGCTCCTTTTCCCTAAACAGGCCATAGCGCATGGTGATCACCTGCTTCTCGCTTTCTGTCAGGCATGTGTCAAATGCTTCATACAGTTCTCTGATATCCTGATCTAATATAAGCTGGTCAATGGTCCTTGGATTTTCCATTTCGATCACATCCACAAGATTCACTGCTTCTCCGTCTTTATCCGTACCAATAGGTTCAAATAAAGACACTTCCCTGGCCCGTTTTTTACCTGCCCTAAGAAGCATGAGTATCTCATTTTCCACGCACCTGGCTGCATAGGTAGCCAGTCTGGATCCTTTATCTGTATCAAAGGTGTTCACTGCCTTGATCAGTCCAATGGTCCCCACAGAAAGCAGGTCTTCTGTATCGTATTCCTGACATTGATATTTTTTTACTACATGAGCCACCAGGCGCATGTTATGTTCGATCAGCATATTTCTGGCGGTCTGGTCGCCTTCTTTGCAGCGTTTCAGGTACAGCTTTTCTTCTCCGTGAGATAGTGGTTTCGGAAAAGTCTTCAAAAAAAGCCACCCCGCATATTCTTACTTACATACTATGCGAAGGCGGCTTGCCCGGTGCCATTTCCATATAGATAGACTCAAAAAACACCTGCCGGATTTTGGAGCTTCTTACTGCTCATAATAAATATTTTAAGAGATATCCTTCAAAAGCTTTTACTGTTTCTTTTACATATTTTTCCCGTTCTTCTTTATCTGCAAGACAGACTGCTCCAGGATTCATGTTTTTAAAATCTGCTGTATCTTTATAAGCATAATCGTGGCTTCCATTTGGATAACACCAGGCAAACCACCAGTCCTCCGGCAGTATTACCTCCTTCTTGATATATCCGGCAGCTTCCTTTGTAAGTTCATCTGTTATATGATCCACCTGACAGCCTATGGGAGCCCCATCCTGTGCCTTTGCTTCTTTATCAAAAAGACAAAATCCTGCAAACAGGTCATGTTCTATTTCAATGCGAAACCACAGCTGTAAACTTTGTTTCTTAAACTTTGCCTTTTTTACCACATAGTTTAGTCCTGGATATGTACTGTAACAATCATAAAATCTTTCATGATGAGGATCCTTATAGGAATAATACCCTGTATCTTTTTCAGGTTCCAGACCATATTTTGCAGCCAGTGGCTCCATTTCTTTTTCAAAATCCCCAAACACAAGCCGGATCAGCTTAAGTTTTGCCTGTTTCATGGATCTTTCTATCTGGATTCCCGCCTTGAAATACTGCGAAGACTCATACAACAGATCAACCGTTTTTTCCACCATTTTTATTTCCCTTTCATCTGCCGTCATACGGATAGCATCTACATATTGCATAACCATGGATCTTAATGTTTCCTTCAGGCAAGGAAGCAATCCCGTAAGCCATGCGCAGATATTTTCTGACCAGGAAATACAAAGGATCCTGTTTAATGACAGTATCCCCTTTCCATTTTTTTCTTTCCTGCTGTATTCCGAAGGTGGTGTTCCAAAAGGTGTCAAATAAACTATGGGAGCATTTTTCGCATATTTAAAATAATCAAAACACTGCCCCTGCTGTTCTCCGGCATAAATCTTTACTTCCACCGGAATAAAATAATCTGCATTGCGTATTACAATATCGATCCGGCGATCATGATCAGTGACATATTCTTTTGTGACAACTGTATGCATAAGAAGCAGGTCACTCATGGATTTTATTTTCAGCACATCCCGGACAAAAGTTTTAAGAAACAGGATACCGCAGCCATGATCCCCCTGGGGATCTAACAAATCTGCCAGAAACCGGCACATGACTACTTCTTTTTCCTGTATTCCTAAAACCTGAAAAACATTATAGGACAGAAAAGGGCTGTGATCCGGGATTTTTCCCCATTCTTCGCTGACCCTGGATAACAGGTCTCTTTGATTTTCCATTGTAACTTCCATTCTGCCATTTCCT
>OBZV01000857.1_pt1 | contig 14156 bp, 8 predicted proteins | sample 1501581 | NCBI WGS metagenome assembly OBZV01 (sample SAMEA2580257, study PRJEB22360) | human gut metagenome | biome: human gut; feature: human-associated habitat; material: faeces | place: Denmark | collected 2008/2010
ATATAAAACCTCCGAAGTTACAAATACGCGAAGCGTCATCAATACCCCCTCCGCATTTACCCGCAAAAATTTCTTCCACATACAGGAAGCTGGCTATTTAAAAAGCCTGAAATCACATTTAAGCAGGCGGAGCGAGCTGAATTCCTACCTGTTTTTTGTCGTGCTCTCCGGCAGTGGCGAGGTCACCTACCGCGAACCGTTATCCGAAGGCGGAATGATCTCTTCAACGGCGCATGCGGGTGACTGTTTTTTTCTCGACTGTTCCGGGGAATACACCCACATCAGTACGGATGAAGATCCATGGGAACTTCTCTGGATCCATTTCAACGGTCCCGAGGCCAGGGCATATTATACCTATTTCAGGGATCACCATAACTGGCATTTCCGCTCTGCTCATTTCACAGAACTGATCAACGCAATCGAGAGTATCATCCGCTACAACGAAGAACCGACCGATGACACCGATCTTTTAACTGCCCAGCAGATCATTCATATTTTAACGCTCATCTGTACCGAGTCTAATGAAAAAAATGAACTGCTCTCAGATAAACTTAAAACAATTCTGCACTATCTGGACGAACATTATACCGAAAATATCTCCTTAGACCAGCTTGCGGAACAGTTTTTTATCAGTAAGTATTATCTTTCACGGGAATTTAAAAAGGAATTCGGAACGACGGTCATACAGTATGTGCTGGCAAAAAGGATCAATAATGCCAAGGAGCTGCTTCGGTACAGCAATTCTTCGATTGAGGAGATTGCGCACCTGTGTGGGATCGATGATGCGAGTTATTTTAATAAGGTGTTCCGGAAGATGGAGGGGTGTACGGCGTCGGAGTACCGGAAACGCTGGTAGAAGTGGGTGGCTCGGACGCGGGGAAACGCCTGGGCAGGATTACAAAAGCCAGGTGGGCGGGAGGGTTTTATAAGAAGGCACGCTTGCGCTGCGTGTCGCTCGCAACGGTACTAAGGGAGCAAAATACGCTCCCTAAGGACCGGCGGCTCCCCAGCACCTTCTTTTAAAACTCTCCCGCCCACCTGGCTTTACGTTATGTTTTCGATAGGCGTTTCACCGCGTCCTATCTCTACTTTGGCTTTCGTCGCAGGCGTTTCATTACGACATGGCTCTACCTGGTTTTCCCCGTAGGTATTTCAACACGATCTGATTCTACCTGGTTTTTCGACGCAGGCGTTTCTTTAACCGGTTCAGTATTTCTGAAAACGCAAGGCATCCCAGGACGGCGGCGGTAATGCGCAGTGCATGATACAGAACAAATGGTACAACTGCGCCGCCCGGCACAGGAATTGCTATAAATTTGGATGCAATACGTTCGACAACTTCTAAGGCAAAGATGTGGAAGGCGAGCAGGAAGATCGTATTTTTTCCGACGTAGGCGATGAATCTGCCCGGTGCCGTATTTTCGATCAGTTTGCCAAACCAGATGCAGAGCAGTGATCCGGTGAGTCCGACGATGATGAAAAATGGGACGCTGAATGCTCCGTAGATGCCGTATTCACGGATGGACATATTGATGCCGGGATCAAGACAGCTTGTCAGGATGTAGATGACAAATACCGCTGCGATTAACGGAATGTTCCATTTTTTTTCGAAGAACTGTGCTCTCCCAAGCAGGGTTCCTGCAATCATGAAGATGGTTCCCACGCAGGCAAGATCGATGCTCCATGGAAGGAGTACCGGAATATCTGCAAGTGCCATTGTGATGGCAGTCAAAACGATCAGTGTACCGATTAAAAATTTCCGGTCAGAAAGGCAGCGGTCAATGACCAGATGATAGACAAGACTCGCTGCAAAAAATGCGGTCAGATACCACATGGCACCATTTGCCACGGTAAACAAATAAACGTTATCCTTGACGACTGTCGTGTCGTACAGGCAGTATCTGGAATAGAGTATTCCAAATGCAGACGCTTTTGTCTCCGCAAGTGTTCTTCCCATCAGCACATAGACTGCCAAAAGCACTGCACTGTATCCAAAATACGGGATCAGAAGGCGTTTTGCCTTGTGTTCAATATTTTCTTTGTAACTTCTTCCCTCTTTATAAATATATCCTGAAACCACAAAAAACAGCGGAATGTAATAATTGATCAGAAAGCGGCTCAGCCCGCAGCTGTGTGAGATAATGACAAGCAAAAGTCCGAATCCCCTTGCCACATCCAGATATTGATATCGTTTCATTTTTACTCCTGTATCCAATCCTGTTTAATCAGTGCACGCTCCCACAGATACGGCTGAATCCGGTTCCAGATGTCCGCCGCCTGATGGAACGAAGCATTTTTACCTGCAAGAAAATCAGAAAGATCACTGCGCACTTTTGCGGGATCATCGATCAGGCTGCAGTTTGCAAAGTCTGCAGATGCCACCGTATCCTCAAAAAACTGGCGGTACGGTCCCCTCATCCAGTCAAGAATCGGAGCATTAAATCCCAGCTTGGTACGGCGGTAAGCAATCTCTTTTGGCATAAAAGCTGCGCCCGCATCACGGACGATCGATTTCGAAAAACCTCCGTGCAGTTTTGAACGCCATCCAATGGAAAATGCAAACTCTACGATCCTGTAATCCAGAAACGGCATACGGATCTCAACGCCCGCTGCCATGCTGTCCCTGTCATAGTTGCGCAGCAGTGTCGGCAGGATCGTCTCATGTGTGGAGACAAATAATGTCTTATTAAGATTATCCAGACAGTTCCAGTTCGGATGGTCGGAATACGCACTCTTTACAGTTTCTTTACCAAGCAGTTTTTTTGCATGGTATTTTAACATATATTCGCGGTAGAGTCTGTTTCTCTGCTTTTTAAATGCAGCTGACTGCTGACTCACTCCGTCTTCCGCATCCTGGTTTAAATATGCGGTCGTGATCATGTCGATTTCTTCTTTTGTCTTTGCATCCGGGTATGCTTTTAACACATCAAATCCATATCCCGCAAACAGCTCATCCGCCGCATGTCCGTCAAGGGAAACAGTGGTTCCCATCTCTCTCTCTTTTTTGTAGAGCTCCATCATCGGCACCTGTGGATTGCCCCAGAGTTCTTCAAAACAGTAAAGCTGGCGCAAAAACTCACGCTCTGAAACTGCGGAATCAATGTTCATAAAGGTATGGTTGATTCCAAGATAATCCGTCACCTGTTTTGCATATTTTGTTTCATCCTGCGCCGTTCCCGGAAAACATGCCACATAAGCGTGCTGCCAGTCATTGTTGGCGCGCTCATCTGTCATGTTTTTGGAAATATAGGACATTGCACAGATAACAGCGGAAGAATCAAGTCCTCCGGAAAGTCCGGTACCAAGTGTCACATCACTTCTCATGCGGATCTTGCAGGCATCCAGAAACAATTCGCGGAACTGCTCTACCTGTTCCTCATAGGAATCCGGTACGCTGATCAGATGATCTAAGGTATTCCAGTAGCGTTTCAGTGTAATCTTTCCGTCTTTTACCCATGCATTGTGGCCTGCCGGGAACCGTTTGATTCCACGGATCAGACACTCCGGCTGTGACTCATAATGATTGTCTGCAAAGTAGCGGTCGAACATCGGCTTGTTTGCTTCCACCTTAGGCAAAAGCGGCAGAATTACTTTCATCTCCGATGCAAACGCAAAACCACCATCCGGCAGTTCGGCATAAAATAACGGTTTTACTCCAAAACGGTCTCTGGAAATGAAAAGCTGTTTTGTCTGTTTATCCCAGATGGCAAATGTCCACATACCGTTGAAGCGTTCCACACAGGATTCACCCCACTCACAAAATGCAGCCATGATGACTTCGGAGTCGCTGGCACTGCGGAACGTATATCCCTTTTTCTTAAGCTCGTCCCGGATCTCGATAAAGTTATAGATCTCGCCGTTAAACGTCATCCAGTAACGCTCATTTGCATAGGACATCGGCTGGCTTCCGGCATTGGAAAGATCTAAAATGGATAATCTGCGGTGTCCTAATGTCACACCGTCCTCCTGCCACAGTCCGTAACCGTCCGGTCCACGGTGGATCATCGTGTTTAAGCATTTCATCGCCAGTTCCCGGTCTACCTTTTTATTGACTACACCGTAAATTCCACACATACTAAACCTCGTTTCTGATATAAATATTTATGAATCAAAAAAATTTGAAACTTATTAGGGAATTAAATTGTTCACAACTTTCATATACTAAATTTAAATTTCATAATTATTTCCGATGAATCAGCCACAGATAACGTGTATTCGTGACCAGATAACGTTTAAACAATCTCTTCGGATCCTGCAGCAGACGATATAACCATTCCAGGCTCAATTTCTGCATCCAGCCCGGCGCACGTTTAATGTTTCCGGCATGGTAGTCAAAGCCTGCCCCGACACCGATCATCACGCCGTTTACATGGTCCTTATGAGCATACATCCATTTTTCCTGCTTCGGTGCTCCAAGTCCCACCCAGATGATATCTGCTCCGGATGCATTGATCTGGTCGACCATCTCTTTATCTTCCGCTTCGGACAACTCGCGAAACGGCGGTGACACCATTCCTGCAATCTGAAGATGTGGATATTTTTCTGCCAGTTTTTCTTTTAACAGAGCAAGCGTCTCCTCACTGCTCCCGTAAAAATAATGTTTCAGTCCGTTATCGCGTGCAAATAATGCAAGCATCAGATCCGGTCCTGTCACACGCTCCGCCTCCGGGAATCCGTGTTTTCTGCTGTAACCGGAAAGCGGCCCGCCATCCGGCAGAACAAACGCGGCATCTGCCTGTACCGTGTGATACTGCGGATCGTCATGCGCCATCACGGTCGTGTGCACATTTCCCACACAGATATATTTTCCCCGCAGCTGCTCTATATTCTGCTCGATCAGATTTACGGTCTTTTCCATATCCGTCACAAGGATATCAAGGCCTAAAATATTACATGTTTTCAGTTCCATATTTTTTCCCTGCTTCTTTTCTTCCTGCCATTTTCATGCTGTAAACATCTTAGCAGATATTTATGATTCCTTCCGGCATACCGTCTCAAGCGGTATATTCCCTATATACGATGGAAGTAAACTGAATGTACTGTTATAACTTCCTAAAATTTTTCTGCACTTTGACAATGCGATCATCTCCACAAATGCTTCCTCAATTCCCTCTTTCGAATCGCGGTCGATCACATCCGACTGCGGGAAGATCAGCTTTGCATCCGGCAGTAATTCTTTCAATTCCCTGCGTACCTCTTTGTCATCTGTTGCCACAAAAAAACATGTTTCTTTATCCGCTTCCAGTTCTTTTTTCATACGCTCGGCAAACAATGCCAGCGGACTGTTTGCGATCGCATCCGTATGGTCAGTCCTTCTCACATGTACCCCCACACAATTTCCAGTCAGTTCACGAAACAGATAGTCACCTTTTTCTTCAATGTTTTTGCCTGGCTTTAAAAAGGAATAACTCTCTGCCCCGACCTCGCAGATCGGCCCAAATGCTTTTAAATAGATGACCGGTGTCTGCTCGATCAGGTGGAATAGTCCTTCATACCCTTCCGTTTCTTAGATCGGAAGAGCACCATCACACTCTAAGAAACGATCTGCCATTTTTCTCCATTTCTTTTTTGCATGATTCCCAAGAAGCTGTGCCACCGGCTCATTCTTAAATCCATTTTCGCTGATCTCCACCACCTCAAACGGCAGATCAAACAGCTCTGAAAAACTGATGTTGCATCCGACTTCACGTTTCCACATCACGACCAGCCTGCGGTTTAATTTTTCTGCCACCGCATAAGCAGAACCCAGACCAAGCAGTCTGTTTCCAAGCCCTGCACACGGCTCTATGATTATCATCGGTTCACTCATACGCTTTCCTTCTCTTTCCTTGTCACACTGCCACCCTCTACCTGATATACCATGTCACAATTTTTGATCGTAGACAGGCGGTGTGCAATAATCAGCATTGTCATCTTACCCTGTAAGCTGTCGATTGCTTCCATAACAGCAGCTTCTGTTTCCGTATCCAGTGCGGAAGTTGCCTCATCCAGCACTAACACTTCCGGTCTGCGGTATAGCGCACGTGCAATACCGATACGCTGACGCTGTCCACCGGATAAGCGTACACCGGCCTCTCCGATCATGGTATCTAAGCCCTCATCAAGGGATTTTACAAATTCATCCAGCTGTGCCTGTTTTAAGGCTGCCCATATTTCAGCATCATCAATACTTTTTACCTTACCAAACGCAATATTATTGCGGATTGTATCGTCCAACATGTAGATAGTCTGTGGGATATAACCGATCTTATCATGCCATCCACGGTAAGATTCTTTGATATCCATACCATCTACCGTGATCTTTCCGGCCTGCGGTTTTAAAACACCCAGGATCAGGTCGACCATCGTGGTCTTTCCGGCACCGGACGGTCCGATAAATGCAACGGACTTGTTTTTCGGGATTGTCACATTAACATGGGCTAATACCGCATCCTCAGTATCCGGGTAATGGAAGGTCATATCCTCGACTTTGATTTCTTTGTCTAATGTTACTTTTTTGTAATTTTCTTCTTTTTCTGTCTGGATCTCCATATCGCGGATCGCAGCATACTCTTCACCGATCTTGTGGATCACGACACCGTTATGGATGATCGATCCTAAATATTCAGACATCTTATTTGCAGAAGGAAGCAGGGCAAATGCTGCTGCCGCAAATACTGCAAGTGTTCCGACAAACTGCTCCGGGCTTGTGGATGTCGCGTTGATACGGACAATGATTGCCGCCATAAGTCCCGTGATACAGAGTGCTTCCATGATCGGTTTCGGAATGGAACTTAAGAAAGAGTTCTGTTTGATGACATAGGTGTAAAGACCATTCTGCTTTACAAATTCCCCTTCAAAATATGCCTCGCGGTTTGCGATCTTGATCTCTTTGATACCGCCGAACGCCTGCTGCATACACTGCAGGATATTGGCGTTGTATTTTCTTCTGTCATCACCGAAACGCGCTAAGGTTCGGCGCAGTTTTTTCATAAAGATAAATACCATAACGACCATCGCAAACGCAACGCCTAAGGTGAGCAGCGCATCTTTTACTAAAAGATATCCTACTAAGATCAGGCTGACGCAGAGTTCTGATGCAAGCTGGAGCATATTTAACACCGCCGCATAAAACATCTCCGGATCCGTATTGATATCACGCATCAGCTCGGCACTGTTGTGGTTTAAGAAAAATGTGTAATCTCTGCTGATATAATATTTCATCATGCGGTCCTGCATCTCGCGTTTTCCATAATAGGAGAAGCAGTACAGCATGTTATTGATAAAAATGATAAACGCATTTTTTGCAATATACACGATAATGATCAGCACCGAGAGCAGCGTGATCAGCTGATTGGTATTCTGCATGTGAAATCCATCATAAACAGAACGTATGATGTCATTTTTCAATAACTCTTCCGGATTCATCACCGCTGTGATAAACGGGGATAACACCGAAACACCAAGCAGGCTGACACCGGAATTGATCAGTATCAGAAACATCATTCCGACAAGCTTGCGCTTCTGCTTTCCATCAAAAACTTTTAGTACACTTTTTACCAAATCTTTCATTCTTTTACCTTTCTTACTTTAAAATAATCCAGTTTTTCTGCCGCATCCGTTCGCTTAACAGATCATCCGGCATAATGACCGTCTTATCCGGGTTCTGATTCAGATAAGCTGCCCATGTCGAAAACGTACTATTGGACAATATCTGGTTCTGGCATGCCGCCATCAGGAAAAATTCATCCACATCCGAAAATTCTCCCATCTCTGAGACAAATTCCAGCCTGTTTTCTGCCTGTCCCACTGCGTCTTTTTTCTGGCTTTCCAGCACAGGGGCAAGCGCTTCTTCTGCACGCTCCATATCATTGGTAAACACAATATAGCGTACTCCCGGCTTTTCCTGTTCCATGCGTTCCATGGCATGTTTAAAATAGGCTCCGGCAGGTCCCATGATATCACCGCCTCTGACATGCACGGCACAGGTCGGCGTTTTTTTGAACTCTTCCTGTAATTTTTTTACCGTCTCACTCTGCTCGTAAGCCGGCGTCATCATCGCAGTGATCTCATCTAAATAATCTTCAAAATAGGCAAGGTGCTGCCAGTAACCATATAAATATTTATTTCGAAGTCCTTTTTTCTTATAAACTCTCGGATCGATATCATTCACATCATACCGGTGGTCACGGTTATGGTACACCTCGCGCTCTTTGATCACATGATATTTTAACGCACGTCTTAAGTTCTTGTAAATCTTCTGTCCCAAATTACGGTTTGGAAATGATTCCTTTTTATCGTATTTCAGATGAAACTTGTCCAGTTCAAAATCCCGCAGTGTAGAATTGTCACATTCTGAAATATCAAGAACCAGCGAATCGCCATCCCGCCTTGCCTGGGCATATCCGCAGGCATAATTAAACAGCTGGTTTCCCATGCCGTCTCCAATTTTTACTGCAATCATTCCTCTGTTACCTCTCACTTTTCCTGTGTCCTCTGGTGTTTCCCTGGAAAATGAATTTTTTCTGAAAGCAATGCCATTTCCTTTGCACAGCAGGGCAGCAGGATAAATACATACGGATACACATACTGGCTTTTGGCTTCCCATATTATATGCAAAAGAAATCCGCCTGTAAAAAATAAAAAAATATAGTTACAATCATACTTCCTGTTTCTTCGATCCGCAACAAAAATTGTTGCAAGAACAAACAGCATGATCACAAATCCCTTCATCGCCAGGGCAATCTGCGGTTCTATACTTTTTCCCGAATAAAGTTCATTAAAAAACTCTGTCTTATTTTCTGCCCCTGCATCCGGCAGCGGGCCGCTCCAGAGTGATTCATACATCGGATCACACCACATGGATTCCAGTTTTTCGGAGAAAAACTCATACGCAGTATCCGGATTATGCCGGAAAATATAAATATTATCCCTGATCTTTGCTTTGCCAAGCTCTGTTGCTTTCTCCGGGTCATATCCTGCTTCCGAAAAGAGCCAGTCCGAACAGCCGTTATACCAGCCTGCTGCATTATTGTAATAAGGCTCCGTTCCCATTGCAATCCATAAAATCTTTGGTTTTCCACCACAGAGTACGCCACCTGTTTCTTTGTTATACCACGCATGGAATGCCTTTCCAGGAAGCACTGACACAACCATCACCAGAACTGCAAGTAAGATCAGCCTCCATTTTTTTTCTTTTAAGATCCGAAGAAGACACAATATTGCGATCGTTATCGATCCTATAATATTATTTCCTTTCAAAATAACTGCAAGCATTACAAAAATGACACACAATATCATATGCTTCCAGTTGCCGCTCTCCAAAGATTTATCCAGAAACAAAAATGCCAGAAGTATGAAAAACAATCCCGGAATAATTCCATATGCAAATGCCAGGAAGAAAAACTGTGGCAAAAATAAAAATGAAAAAAGTATCACATACAGATTTGTCTTGTGATTTTGTCCAAAACACCGGTCTGTCAGCTTCCAGATCACAAAATTGATCCCTATGATCTGCAGGAGATTGACCGCATATAAAAAGCGCACATCCGTGCTGATAAAACCAATCAGATATTCATAGGTCACAAAACTTAACTGATGTTCATTCAGATAGATATCCTGTCCCGGATTTAAAAATGAAAAATCATGCTGTCTCATAAGCACAGAACCGTTATGTGCACTGTACGCATCCATGCGCAATTCCGTTGAAACATTCGCAATCCAGTATATCCCTGCAATTATATAAATTACAGTAAATACAATAAAGAGTATTTTTTCATCAATCTTTTGAATTTTAGATCCTGCGATCAAAAATACCACAAAAATCAGAACTGCGAGCACCAGTGCTGTGATACTGGTGCGCTCTATGCTCACATCCTCCGTCCACACATATGCCACTTTCGACCGATACAGCAGATTCAAAACTGCTACAAAACCGACACAGCAAAGCATCACCAGCCAGATTATATTCTGACAAAACCATTCAAACAGCTCAATTACTTTTTTTATCTTTTGCATATACTTCATATTCCCCGTTTGCAAATACCTGTTGATAAAAATTTTCTTTTACAAATATTAAGACCACATTTGTTTTTTCAGACTGTTCATCCAATGCAGTTTTATTAAAAACCACAAGTGGCATTGCTTCCTGTTCGCTGCCTGACGAAACAGACTCCTCAAGCTGCTGCTCTATCTCCTCTGCCGTGATGTAATCTGTCTCAATCCAGCCACCGCATCCGGTAATATAAGGAGCTCTTCCGGTCAGATAATGTAAGATTGGAATTGCACCACAGGTAACCATCTTATCACTTTCGCTGCCATATGACTTTATAAAGTTTACCACTTCTTCCATCGGCTGTACAATATCCGTATCATACCTGATGCCGCGCAGTTCATCGAGTGTGAACTGCTGTTTTGGCTCTTGATCTTTTAAATACGCCTTTGTCATATAAAAACTCTGTGATACAGTCAGACCCACACACCATATCGCACAGATGACGGTAAGAAGTCTTCCCGTATTTCTTACATCCGGCAGCTTGTGCTCTGTCTCCACTGTTTCTTCAGTCTGTCTCTTCGCCTTTTTCATTCTGTCTCCGATACAGATTGCAATATATGGCAGTACAAAAAAAGCTTCATTGCACAGATGTGTGATACCCACATTCGATCCAATCGGCATCAGCACTGCAAGCATCCCGGATGCAAATGCAAGGGTTTTAAATTCTTCCGAAGCCTCTTTGTCTTTTAAAATCAGAACAATACATACATAGAGCATCGCCTTTATCACAGCTACTGCGTTCAGGTAATCTCCAAGCACGCGATACAGCACCGATAATCCTGCGATCTGATCTGCCCCGAAAACCGCACCTGCTAATAAAAGCACTGCCATCGCAATCATACCATATCCGATAAACAGTGCAAGACTTTTTACTTTTTTTGCTATCAGATAAATTCCATACAGCACGGCAAGTAATAATATTCCCCGCACGGTTCCCTTGAAATTGATCACAACCATGTTACCGATTGTATGTCCGTCATTTGAATTTCCTGCATAGAAGAACATATCCGCAACCATCTGAAAATAAGTGCCGATCCCGCATGTTTTATACATGAGAAAAAGCCCTGACGCAAAACTGCTCAAAACACCCACCACGCACCATAACACCTGGCGTACAAAATATGCCACATCTTTTTTCCGGTAAAAATCATAAAAAAGAACGATAAACACAGCAAATTGCAGGATGGAAGATATTTTGCAGAAAGCCGCCAGCATGAAAAATGCCGATGCAAAAAAGAGCATCCCGGACTTTTTGTCATTGACAGCCCGGATCAGGAAATACAATCCCGTCAGTGCCATAAATGCCACTGCCGTATTATAAATAAAGAAATGAAAATTACATTTTGCAAGCACCATGGCAAACGCAAGTGCCGGAAGGATCAGCGCATCTTCCCGGTATCTCACATAGAGCCTGTAAGATAAGAAACACAGGTAGAAGCAGACTGCCGCCCATGCAGTCTCCATGCCAATGTAAGCCGGTATATGCAGTATCCCAAACACTTTTAACAGGCATCCGCCCAAAATGTTTGTCAAAAACAGCGGCAGATAAGTACTGTCCATATCTGTAAAACAAAACCGGTACTGATTCATGTTAAATCCGACATCACTGACATCAATACTAAAATTCCATCCCGACGACGGGAGCAGCGGAATCAGTGCGATCAGAATGATCCAGAAAAATTTATATGTCCGTTTCATAAAATCTCCATTCCTGCATTATTTTCACACTATGCTCCAAAATACAGCATACCTATCATTACAATACCATAAACCACACAGAGTGCCATCAGTACCCTGTCATGTAAAAGGACCTCCACAGGATCTCCCTCCGAATTTCCCTCCACCGTCAGACTGTACTTCATACAGATCAAAATCACGATCGGCACCGTCCACATTGCATATTCCATGCCGGCATTGGTAATATCCTTACACCATAATGCATAAAATGTATTGAGCAGTGCCAGGCACATATACATATTTTTGTCCAGGAAATCTCTCGTATAATATTTAAGCACCTTGCGGGTATCCCCGTCCTTTTTCTTCTGCAGCTCGTTGCGTCTTTTTCCAAGACTAAAATAAAACGCACCGGAAAGTACAGTCAGATACAGCCATTCAGACACTTCCGTCCCTGTCAGGACCGCACCGAAAAGCACGCGCAGCAAAAATCCGGAAGCAAGAATTGTCACATCTAAAAGCGGTACATCCTTAAGTCCCATACTATATGCCACATTGATAAACAGATATAAAAATACCAGCGCATAACTGCCCGCTGTCGCATCTGACACCACAAGCAGTACCACTGCTGCGATCAGAATGAACACCATCAGCACTACTGCGTGAAACGGTGTGACTGCGCCGGATGCGATCGGGCGATTTTTCTTTGTCGGATGCATCCTGTCTTTTTCCGCATCCCTGATATCATTAATGATATAGACCGCAGATGTGACCAGTGAAAATGCGATCATTCCAAGCAGTGTTGCCGTAAACTTACGCCGGTCTGTCAGATTTCCACTGAAAATCAGTGGCATAAAAATCAGTATGTTTTTGATATAATGATGTACTCTCATGAGATATAAATACTTTTTCATCCAATCGTTCCTTAATTTATTTCATAATCAGACAGTTTTACAATAATCGTATCGTCAATCACCTGAATAGATCCATCCGCCGGATAGGATGGCATTTCCCTGACAACCTCTCTCTGCATCCAGTTCTGGATCTCCTCATAAGTTCCATAATATGGCGAAAATCCAAGATAATCAGACATCAGATACAGCAATGAGTTATATCCAAGGTTCGTATCTGCTTTTCCTCCAACGGTAAAAGTATCACCGATCAGACTTCCCATACCATTCGTACTGTCATTAATCTGTGTCCCCACCACGATCACCGGCTTGTCCTGCGAATAATCCTCCACACTCCGGATCTTGGTGATCAGCGTCTGCACATAGGAAAAATCATGATATTTCGTATATTCAAGTGCCATGTAATTGCCATTTGCGTACCAGATATACACGATTACCAATGCCGCCGTAAGCAATGCAGACACCCAGTTTGTTATACTCTTTACCGGAGCATGCAGTTTAAGATTCCGGAAACATGCATCCAGCCACAACAGGAAAAATACAAAGAAAAATACAACTGAATATGCCATCAGCGTATAGCAGTAGGAATTCGGTGCCATCACATAGATCAAAAACATCGCTACCGGAAACACCAATATACCACACAAAACAATTACCTTATTTAAATATTCTTTTTTCTTTAAAACCAGATAAGCACCAATACCTGCTGCAAATAAGATCCATACAACTTTGATCAGACGTCTTACGGTGCGGTTATAGCTGATTCCCATAACATTGGAAAATCCCAGATCAAAAAATGAGGTGTAACAAGATTTTAATGCACTAATAAGCTGTGCGATCGTGATCTTTCCCATTGTATCGCCACCCTGATAACTGGTAAGCTGTATATGTGTGACTGCAAGTACCGCTTTATTGATCAGAAAATAAACCGCAACGCCAGCTGCCATCACCAGTAAGAATCTGGCAATCATAAGGAAAAACTCTTTCCATTCCTTTTTCTCCTTCACACCGCCAAATGCTGCTTTTAAGATCACCACTATAAGAAGAATGCACACGGTATCCGGGAAGTATGCCTGATATACGCCAAGGGAACATGCAATCATTACCACTGCTGCTATATTTGCAATGATATTTTTCGGATATTTCACAGTGAGCCACGCAGCAAACACACTGAAAAAAATGCCTATTGCATAATAAAGTGCCAGAAACATAAAAAAGTACATGGACACAACTGCCGGAAATACTGTCATAAGTCCTCCGATCAGCCCCGCAGTCAGTTTGTTTCTTACCTGAAATACAGATACGACCATTCCCGCTGATAAGGCAAGGAACAGCAGTGCAAAGATTCCATTAAAAAAAGGCAGTGAATAAGAACCTCCAAATACAGAACGCATAAAACGCCCCATCCAGTTTAACAGCCATCTTCCCTGTTCTGTACTTAATCCGATACCTCCTGGTGTATTCGCAAGCTCATCATAATTGTATAATTTATTGGTGAACTGATACAAATGAGCTGCAAGCCCTGCTGCAAAAGCAGC
>OBZV01000879.1_pt1 | contig 13796 bp, 9 predicted proteins | sample 1501581 | NCBI WGS metagenome assembly OBZV01 (sample SAMEA2580257, study PRJEB22360) | human gut metagenome | biome: human gut; feature: human-associated habitat; material: faeces | place: Denmark | collected 2008/2010
AATCTTTTTGTACTTGATTTTGCGAGAAGATTTTTTGTCAGTTGTGCCCAAATTTTTGAGGCGTACGCGGTGCGTACGGTGATAAAATTCGGGTGCGACTGGCGGAAAATCGACCGCAAAGGCAAGTGCATGAAAGACTCCGAGAGTACATCAAAGTGTAATCCTGATATACCAGAGTTTTATTATACATTAGCACAGCTGATATAGCAATAGACAGATTCTGGATTTTTGTCAACTGCTTATAAAAATGCCCCGTCCCATTGCCAGACGAGGCATGTATTTTCTGCCAGATTTTCCTTAGTGCAGATTTGTATACCCCATAAGGTCACGGTCCACCTGGCTGGCTACTTCTCTTCCTTCCCTGATAGCCCAGACAACCAGCGACTGGCCTCTGTGCATATCTCCGGCTACAAAGACTTTGTCCACATTGGTCTTATAGCTTCCTGCCTCTGTAGCTACGTTGGTACGTGCATTGCGTTCTACGCCAAATGCATCAGCCACATAATCCTGACAGCCTAAGAAACCGGCTGCGATCAGTACCAGATCTGCAGGTATTTCTTTTTCACTGCCTTCTACCGGCACCATCATGGTACGGCCTGTTTCCGGATCCTTCTGTGATGTAAGGCTTACTAAGATCACCTTGCACAGCTTTCCTTCCCCATCCTTTACAAACTCTTTTACAGTCGTCTGGTAAACACGGGGATCAGAACCAAATACGCTGATGGCTTCTTCCTGGCCATAGTCAGTCTTTAAAATACGCGGCCACTCCGGCCATGTATTGTTCTCTGATCTATTTACAGGAGGCTTTGGCATCATCTCTAACTGGGTCACAGAAGCACAGCCCTGACGGATAGATGTTCCCACACAGTCATTTCCTGTATCGCCGCCACCAATAACGATCACATGTTTGTCTTTAGCAGAAATATAGTTTCCGTCCTCTAAACCAGAATCCAGAAGGCTCTTTGTATTTGCCTTTAAAAAGTCTACTGCAAAATAGATCCCAGCTGCATCTCTTCCAGGAACATCAATATTTCTCGGGTTAGAAGCGCCGCATGCAAGGATGATGCTGTCAAAATCCCGGAGAATCTTAGCTGCTTTGTAGTTTCTGCCTACATCTGCATTAGTAATAAAGGTTATTCCCTCTTCCTTCATTACATTTACTTTTCGGTCAATGACCCATTTTTCCAGTTTCATATTTGGAATACCATACATTAACAGGCCGCCTATACGGTCACTGCGCTCAAATACAGTTACGCTGTGTCCCCTTTTATTTAACTGGTCTGCTGCTGCCAGTCCTGAAGGTCCTGAACCGATCACAGCTACTTTCTTACCGGTACGCACTGTAGGTGGTTTTACCTTTGCATAGCCTTCTTCATATGCCTTTTCAATAATAGCGTGCTCATTTTCCTTAATAGATACCGGATCGCCATTTAAACCGCAGGTACATGCAGCTTCACATGGTGCCGGGCATACTCTGGAGGTAAATTCCGGAAAACAGTTGGTCTTTTTTAAACGGTTAAATGCCTGTTGCCAGTTTCCTGTATATACAAGATCATTCCACTCCGGGATCAGGTTATTTAAAGGACAGCCGCTGACCATGCCGCACATCATCACGCCGGACTGGCAGAAGGGAACGCCGCAGTCCATGCAGCGTGCACCCTGTAATTTCTGTTCCTCTTCACTTAATGGAATGTGGAATTCATTCCAGTTTTTAATGCGCTCCTTTGGTGGAAGCGCCTTTCCAGTTTTGCGTTCATAATCTAAGAATCCTGTAATCTTTCCCATTTTTGACGCCTCCTTAACCTCTGATGTTTGCATAAAATGCTTCAATCTGTGCCTGCTCACTGTTTAAGCCCTTTTCTTCCATCTGCACAATGGCATTCATCATGCGGCGGTAGTCGTGAGGTACGATCTTCTTAAACTTAGGCAGATATTCGCTGAAATGGTCTAAGATGCGCTTTCCTTTTTCGGAATTGGTGTATGCCACATGCTCCTGGATCAGGCCTTTCAGCTCTAATACATCATATTTATTGGAGACGTCTTCAAAGGAAACCAGTTCCTTGTTCAAACGCTTGTAAAAGCTTCTATCTTCATCTAATACATAGGCAATACCGCCGCTCATACCAGCTGCAAAATTCTTTCCTGTAGGTCCAAGGACTACTACGCAGCCGCCGGTCATATATTCACAGCCATGATCACCTGTTCCTTCTACTACTGCAGTAGCTCCGGAGTTGCGGACACAGAAACGTTCACCAGCGATCCCGTTGATAAATGCCTTGCCGCTGGTAGCACCGTAAAGTGCAACGTTTCCTATTATAATGTTATCCTCTGCCTTAAACTGCACACCCTGGGGTGGATATACGATCAGTTTGCCGCCGGATAAGCCTTTTCCAAAATAGTCATTGGAATCACCGGTCAGCTCCAGAGTCAGGCCCTTAGGGATAAATGCACCGAAGCTTTGGCCGCCGCTGCCGTTGCAGCTGATGGTAAAAGTGTCTTCCGGCAGACCATCCGGATACTTTCTGGTGATCTCAGAACCGAAAATAGTACCTAAAGTACGGTTTACATTGCTTACATCCAGCTGAATGCTCTTTTTCTGTCCATTATTTAAAGCGCTCTTTAACTTCTTTAATAAAATGCTTTCATCTACAGTCTCATCTAACTTAAAGTCATAGACCTCTTTTGCGTTATAACCAGCCAGCTTTACGCCCTCATATGGGTTGTCCAGGATACGGCTTAAATCCACTTCTTTTGCACGGCTGTATGGGATATCATCTTTTCTCTTTAACAGTTCAGTACGGCCTACCAGTTCATCTACAGTACGCACACCCAGTTTTGCCATATATTCACGGAGTTCTTCTGCAATGAATTTCATAAAGTTTACAACATACTCCGGTTTACCCTTGAAACGCTTGCGAAGCTCCGGATTCTGGGTTGCAATGCCCATTGGGCATGTATCCAGATTACATACACGCATCATAACGCAGCCCATGGTTACAAGAGGAGCCGTTGCAAATCCAAATTCCTCTGCACCTAACATACAGGCAATAGCAACATCACGGCCAGTCATCAGCTTACCATCTGTCTCCAGGACCACTCTGTCACGAAGTCCATTCATGATCAGGGACTGATGTGCCTCTGCAACACCAAGCTCCCATGGAAGACCTGCATTGTAGATAGAGTTTCTTGGAGCTGCACCAGTACCGCCGTCATAGGCAGAGATCAGGATGACCTGTGCGCCCGCTTTTGCAACACCTGCTGCAACAGTGCCAACGCCAGCCTCAGAAACCAGCTTTACAGAGATCCTTGCTCTTGTATTAGAGTTCTTTAAGTCATAGATCAGCTGTGCCAGATCCTCGATGGAATAAATATCGTGATGAGGCGGCGGGGAGATCAGGCTTACACCAGTAGTTGAATGTCTTGTCTTTGCAACCCACGGGTACACCTTCTTTCCAGGAAGCTGTCCTCCTTCACCAGGTTTTGCGCCCTGGGCCATCTTGATCTGGATCTCCTGGGCGCTTACCAGATAACGGCTGGTAACACCGAAACGGCCGGAAGCTACCTGCTTGATCGCAGAACAGCGGTTGTGGTCAGAAGGTCCCGGTACCAGACGATCCAGGCTTTCACCACCTTCACCTGTATTTGACTTGCCATGGATCCGGTTCATGGCGATTGCCAGTGTCTCATGTGCTTCCTGGGAAATAGAACCATAAGACATAGCACCAGTCTTAAAACGGCGTACAATAGAATCTACGCTTTCTACCTGATCGATAGGAATACCGCCATCTTCCGGATAATTAAAGTCCATAAGGTTTCTCAGATGGTAGGTCTTGCCCTGATCGTCCAACGTAGCAGTATACTGCTTGAAAATGCTGTAATCGCCTCTTCTGGTTGCTTCCTGAAGGAGATGGATAGTTAGAGGATTGTATAAATGCTCTTCCTGTCCTGAACGTGACTTATGGCTTCCTACACTGTCCAGAGTCAGGTCTACATCCAGTCCTAACGGGTCAAAAGCTGCAGAATGAAGCACATCCACATCATTTTCAATATCCTTTAATGTAACACCGCCAACACGGCTTACAGTATCCGTAAAATACTTATCCACTACTTCCTTTGAAATACCAATTGCTTCAAAGATCTGGGATCCCTGATAAGACTGGATGGTGGAAATACCCATCTTGGATGCGATCTTTACAATGCCGTGAAGCACTGCCAGATCGTAGTCTTTTACTGCTGCATAATAATCTTTGTTTAACATACCAGTCTCAATGAGATAATGGATGGACTCATGAGCCAGATACGGGTTGATAGCACAGGCGCCGTAACCTAACAAAGTTGCAAAATGATGAACCTCTCTTGGCTCGCCGCTCTCTAAGATCAACGCTACACTTGTACGCTTCTTGGTGCGTACCAGATACTGCTGAAGGGCAGAAACAGCCAGTAAGGATGGGATCGGCACATGGTTTTCATCAATATCACGGTCAGAAAGGATGATGATATTGGCACCGTCCTTATGTGCACGGTCTACCTCTAAGAACAGGCGGTCAATGGCCTTTTCAAGGGAAGTGTTCTTATAATAGGTAATAGGGATCACTTCTACCTTAAAACCAGGTTTTTTCATATTTTTGATCTTCAGCAGGTCAGTTTCTGTAAGGATCGGATTTTCCACACGCAGGATCTTGCAGTTTTCCGGTGTTTCTTCCAGGATATTGCCCTCTTCACCTACATATACAGTAGTGGAAGTAACGATCTCTTCACGGATAGAGTCAATAGGCGGGTTCGTAACCTGTGCAAACAGCTGCTTAAAATAGTTAAATAATGGCTGATGCTTCTTAGAAAGCACTGCTAAAGGAGAATCAACACCCATGGCTGATACTGCTTCTGCTCCATTTAATGCCATTGGAAGAATCATGGTGCGGTACTGTTCGTAAGTATAACCATAGGTCTTCTGTAAACGGAGGCGCTGTTCTTTGGCAAGTACAGGAGCAGCCTGGTTTGGCACTTTCAGGTCTTCTAACTCTACCAGATTGGAATCCAGCCATTCACCATATGGATTCTTTTCTGCATATCGCAGCTTCAGCTCTTCATCGCTGATCATCTTGCCTTCTACTGTATCTACCAGCAACATTTTTCCCGGACGGAGACGATCTTTTTTCACGATCTTCGTCTGGTCGATATCAATAGCACCAACCTCAGAAGAAAGGATCATATAGCCATCATCTGTAATATAATAACGGGAAGGACGCAGGCCATTCCGGTCAAGGACTGCGCCAACCATATCACCATCTGTAAACAGTATAGATGCAGGCCCGTCCCATGGCTCCATCATCGTTGCATAATAACGGTAGAAGTCCTTGATCTCTGAATCCATGTATTTATCATGTTCCCATGGAGCAGGGATCGTTACCATAACAGCAAGAGGCAGATCCATACCACTCATGACCATAAATTCCAGAGCATTGTCCAGCATGGCGGAGTCAGAGCCTTCCTGATTAATAATAGGAAGGACTTTATGCATATCGTACTTGAAATACTCTGATTCCATGTTCTCTTCACGGGCTACCATTTTATCTACATTGCCGCGGATCGTATTGATCTCTCCGTTGTGAACAATAAAACGATAAGGATGAGCTCTCATCCAACTTGGATTGGTATTGGTACTGAAACGGGAATGTACAATGGCGATCGCTGATTCATAATCCTTGTCCTGAAGGTCTGCAAAGAACAGACGCAGCTCACCTACAAGGAACATTCCTTTATATACGATAGTTCTGCTGCTTAATGATACTACATAGGTATCTTCATTACTCTGTTCAAATACACGGCGGACTACATACAGCTTTCTGTCAAAATCCAGACCTTTCTTTACATTGTCCGGTTTTGCCACAAAGCCCTGGGCGATATAAGGCATAACGTCTACTGCCTTTTTGCCTAATACTTCCGGCGCAGTTGGAACCTTTCTCCAGCCAAGGAAGGTAAGACCCTCTTTCTTGACGATGATCTCAAACATCTTCATGGCCTGTTTTCTGGCAAGTTCATCCTGTGGGAAGAAGAACATACCAATACCGTACTCTCTCTCATCTCCCAAGGTAATACCAGCCTGGGAAGCTGCTTTCTTGAAGAAACGGTGGGAGATCTGGAGCATGATCCCCACACCATCACCGGTCTTTCCTTCTGCATCCTTACCTGCTCTGTGCTCTAAGTTTTCTACAATGTGGAGTGCCTGGTCAACTGTTTTATGTGTCTTGATACCTTTGATGTTGGCAACTGCGCCAATACCGCAGTTGTCATGCTCAAAACGAGGATCATACAGTCCCGGCAGTTTCTGTTTGGGGTCCATAGTGTTCTTCCTTTCTTTACGTGCCTTGGAAAATAAGATTTCCTTTTAGCTTTAGTCACAGGAAAGGACTATATGGGGGGATCCTTTCACAGTTGGGGTATGACTTACAAGCATCAGCACTTTTTTATTGAGCAGATAATACTACGATTTTTTTCATTTGTAAATAATTGATTTTTGGATTATTGTCTGATAATTAGATTTTTATATGTTTTGTGTTAATTTATCTGAATGTTATAGAATTTATTTCTTTTATTTTTCGCATTGTTTGTGCAATTTAAACCGTTTCGCGCACTTTATTTTCTTAATTTTTCACTTTCATATCTTAAGTATAGCGGAGGGGCACCATTTTAACATAAAAAAGCCACCCCCAACACCAGGAGTGGCCCCTTCATATTATTTCTTAGTTATTTTAATTACTACTTCAAAAAGCAGGGATTACATCTCACCTAAGCCGCTCTCGATTGCCTGGCTGACAGTCTTCATAGCCTCTTCTTCATCCTCACCATCGCAAATCAGAGTGATCTCTGTTCCGCACTTGATACCAGCTGCCATTACGTTTAATACGCTTTTTGCAACGATCTTCTTCTCACCTGATACGATAGTGATGTCACTTTTAAACTTCATAGCTGTCTGGGATAAAACACCTGCTGGTCTTAAATGTAAACCGGATGGATTAACTACTGTTAAATTCTTGCTGATCATAATTATACTCTCCTTATCGCATTTTTATACGCCGGATCCAGGCTTTTCGCCGGATCTTATGATTAAATTTTATTACATCTGAGTGGTGATGTCAAGTTAATACTATCCCTCAGTTTTGCTTCCCTTTTTGAAAATACACAGCCGCAATAATCCTGCCTGTACAGATGATGTTCTGCAGACAGTTCCACAGACCGCTTATATCCATTCTTTTTCTTGAAATCCGACATAAGATAAGCTATGCCGTATTCTTTTGCCAGACGTATACCGATCTCGTTTAACTTCTGGGCGTTCTTTAAAGGACTGATAGAAAGTGTAGTGGTAAAATAATCGAAATTGCCCATTTTTGCTGCTTCTGCAGCTTCACGCAGGCGCATTTCATAGCATAAAAAGCAGCGTTCTCCCCCTTCTTTATCATTTTCATGTCCTTTTGCCATTTCATAAAAATCTTCCGGAACATAGTTTCCTTCTAAGAAGCTTACCGGATAAGTAAAATCCATTTCCCCGATCAGGCGTTTCTGTTCCCTTACTCTGGCTTCATACTCCTCTTTTGGAGAAATATTGGGGTTGTAGTACAATACTGTGATCTTAAAATATTCAGAAAGATATTCCAGCACATAGCTGCTGCATGGTGCACAGCAGCTATGTAGCAGAAGGCTTGGCACTTTTCCTTCTTTTCCAAGCTGTTCTATCGTCTTATCCAGTATCCTCTGATAATTTTCTTTCTGCTGCTGTACTGCCATTTTTGCCCTCCTGTATCCTGCGTGATTAGTACAGTTATTTACGAAACGATGTACTAGAAAAAGGACCGCTCCTTAAAGCCGCCCTTTTACTATTCTTTTTATTTAACGCCCTGCTGCCTGCTATAGTATCAGGATCTTCAGCAATAGCCATCTCTATAAGAAATCACGGATCCTCTTGCTTCTTACCGGATTGCGAAGTTTGCGCAGTGCTTTGGCTTCGATCTGACGGATACGCTCTCTTGTAACGTTAAATTCTTTTCCAACCTCTTCCAGTGTTCTTGGATGTCCGTCTTCCAGACCAAAACGAAGTACGATTACCTGACGTTCTCTCTCTTTCAGATCTCCTAAAAGTGCATCAATGTGTTCCCTTAACATAACAGACTCTACATTTCCCTCAGGAGTCACTACATTGCTGTCAGCAACAAAATCACCAAGGTTGGAATCATCTTCCTCACCGATAGGTGTCTCCAGGGAAGCTGGCTCTCTGGCGATCTGCATGATCTCCATAACCTTATCCTCTGTCATATCAAGTGCCTCTGCCAGTTCTGCAACAGATGGCTCATAGCCCAGTTCCAGTGTCAGCTTACGCTGCATCTTTGACATCTTATTAATGGTCTCTACCATATGCACTGGTACACGGATCGTTCTTGCCTGATCAGCTAACGCTCTGGTCACTGACTGACGGATCCACCATGTTGCATATGTACTTAACTTATAGCCTTTTGTATAATCAAACTTTTCAACGCCCTTGATCAGTCCCAGGTTTCCTTCCTGGACCAGATCCAGAAAGCTCATTCCACGGCCTGTATAACGCTTTGCAATGCTGACAACCAGACGCAGGTTTGCCTCGATCAGTCTTTCTTTGGCAGCTTCATCCCCATCTGCCTTGCGCTGTGCAAGCTCCAGTTCTTCGTCTGCTGTAAGAAGAGGTACTGTACCGATCTCTTTTAAATACATACGTACCGGATCTTCTGTTCCGATACCCTCTAAAAGATCTACGGCATCCAGATCGATATCCTCATCTTCCGCATCCTTCATAAAGCTGTCATCATCCAAGTCAAGATCAATATCATCCAGGGCAGGATCTGCATTCAACATCGCTTCGTCCAGTACGGGAACTACGTCAATATTACGGTTCTCCAGATAACTGTAAATCTGATCCATCTGCTCTGGTGTCAGGTTATCTCCTACAAAGAAATCGTTGATTTCACCTGCATCCACAGTGTTATGCTTGGATTTTGCATGGGCAACCAGCTTTTCCAGCTTTTTTAAAAAATCGTCCTTTTCCAATGATAAACGTCCTTTCGCTTAAAGGTAAACGTGGATACTCCCACAACTTATCATTATATACCAGTTTTTATTTTTTTTCAACATTAATCGACAAGTTTTTCAACTATTAGCCATGCTTCTTGTTTTCATGAATATGGAAACAAGAAGATGTATGCTGGCTGAACTGCAACACGGTTTAATTACATTTTAGACGAAAGAATAATAGGGATCCTTTCTTTCAGGTTTTCGATCTCTACCTCTGTCCTGGCACCGCCGTATTCTCCATCTAAGACCCAGTCCACACTGTTTTCCGAGAAGAACCGGATAGAAGAAGCCTTGAATTTATATACATAGTCATTTGGGGCTTCCACAAGGAACATATATGAAATAATGTTGCTTAAGTCTGCCGGTGTCTTTGGCATACGGATCAGGAGCACTTCAAATACGCCGTCATTTAACGACACCGACTGATTTACCAGCCCTTTAAATCCGCCCACGCTTCTTGTATTAGTCACCATTCCAAATACAAAATCCTCTTCCAACACATTATCATCCCATTCTACCCGCATATGATAAGGCTTAATGGATGCCAGGCTTTTTACGCTTTCTAACATATATGCCTGATGTCCCAAAAGATTCTTCTTATCCTGAGGGGTCTGGTAAGATATTTCTGTAAATGCCCCAAAAGCTGCAATATAAATAAAACTCCGGTCCACACAGAACTGTCCCGCATCCACAAGGACTGGCACGCCAGTCACAATGGACTGTGCCGCTTTTTCCATATTTTTAGGGATCTTCAGACTGGAGGCAAAATCATTCGTGGAGCCAGCCGGGATATAGCCTAAAAGAGGGGTCTTTTTTAGTTTAAGCATTCCGGATATGGTCTCATTTAAAGTTCCGTCACCGCCGCTGCAGACGATCACGTCTACGTTTTTTCCCTGATGTTCCACTGTTTTCTGGGCGTCTTTGGAGCACTGGGTCACATGTACCCGGATATCATACCCTGCTTTTGAAAAAATATCCAGGATCCGCAGCAGATGTCCTTTGATCTGCTCCTTTCCGGAACGTGGATTAAAAAGAAACAGCATTTTCTTCACCCTGCATCCCTCGCTTTCATTGTGTCCATATTCTCTGTGTTTTATCCAAGGAGTCTTATATAGGCGCCAAAGGCAGATGGAACAGAATATTCTTCCTTTAACGCTGTCTTATCAACCATAAAAAAATGTTCATTCTCTGAAATGTTTTCCAAAAGTTCCTCTGTATTCCCGTTATTTTCACAAAGGATCTTCACTCTGTATCCCACCATATCCCACTGAACATGGGAAAATACATGTTTTGCCACGCCTATTGGTTCTGCCACGACCTGCAGAGCCTTCATATGAGCCATTATTGCAGCGTATCCGCCCTGATCTTCTGGTCCTGTCTGCATTTTGTCACAGATCCATTTTTTCACCTGCCAGACTGCCTCATCTGCCGTTAAATGTCCTTCTGTATTTGGAAGCTCATATAACGAAGCCAGAAGCCCCTTGGGCGGACGTTTATGGATAGCTGCTTTCTCATTCCATTCTACCAAAAATACGGTCTTTTCTTCCATGCGTCTTGGCTTAGGCGCTGATCTTACAGGTATTTCTTTCCAAAGTCCCCTTTTCTTTGTAATGCACAAAGATGCCAGAGGACATTCACTGCATTTTGGCTCGCCGCCGGGAATGCACACCAATGCGCCGATCTCGATCAGCCCCTGATTATAACTGCTGGCTGCATTTTCCGGCATTACTTCTGCAATCTCCTGTTCCATAACTGCTTTTACAGAAGCCTTTTTAATATCAGAAGTATCACCCCAGAGTCTTGAAAGCACCCGGAGTACATTTCCGTCTACAGCCGGGTTTGGGACTCCGTAAGCAATTGAAGAAATAGCGCCTGCTGTATAACTGCCGATCCCAGGAAGCTTTAAAAGTTCTTCTTTTTCTGCCGGGATCTGACCGCAAAATTCTTCCATGACCATGATCGCCGCAGCCTTTAAGTTTCTCGCCCGGTTATAATAACCTAATCCCTCCCACATTTTCATGAGATAGTCATCATCTGCTTCTGCCAGCGCCTTTATGTCCGGAAACGCAGCCATAAACCGTTCGAAATATGGTTTTACCGCCTCTACCCTGGTCTGCTGGAGCATGATCTCAGAGATCCACACTCTGTATGGTTTTGGATCATCTCTCCAGGGAAGACTTCTAGCTCTGGAATGATACCAGGCAAGGAGAGGCTTTTCCACTGCTTTCAGACGTTCTGCCCTGTTTAAAGGCTCATCCTCATGTTCTATTATCTGCAGATCATCATAAAAATGCAGACCCTGGGAATGTGTTTTTTCTGTGTGATGCTGCGAAGCTTTATACATATCCATAGATTCCCCGCACAGATACTTCTCCTGAAAGGACATGGATCAATTCCCCATTTTCTTTTTCTACTAAAAGACAGCCCTCTTCATCGATCCCCAAGGCTTTTCCCCGGTATTCTCCCCTGGGATCCAGTACACAAACCTCTTTATCCATATTTGCCAGCATTTCATTGTATGCAGCCTGAAACCCTGACATATCACAGGTCTTTTCATAAACTGCATAATATTCTTCAAAGCTTTCAGCCACAGCCTGGATGACTTCACTTCTTTTTACGCTTCTTCCCAGTTCCAGTTTCAAAGAAGTTGCCTTATCCCTGATCTCTTCCGGAAACTCTCTGGCATTTACATTGATGCCGATCCCTACAACCACATAACGGATGGTATCTTCTTCTGTACTCATCTCTGTTAAAATACCGCAGATCTTTTTTCCATTTACCACAGCGTCATTTGGCCATTTGATCATAGCATTCAGCCCGGTGGCTTTCTGTACGCCTTTTACGACTGCCATTCCTGCTACTAAAGTCAGCATGGACGCCTGGGACGGTCCAAATGACGGACGCATGAGAAAACTCATAAAAATATCGGTTCCATGCGGAGAATTCCACACTCTGCCTCTGCGTCCCTTTCCTGCTGTCTGGCTGTCTGCTACTGCAAGATAGCCATGAGAAGCTCCTTTTTCTGCTGCATCCCTTGCACGGTTGTTAGTAGAATCTGTTTCGTAAAAATAATCTACTTCCTGTCCAAGCCACTTTGTATCAAGAACAGAACGCAGTTCGGCTACTGTAAGCACATCAGCATCTTCTACCAGACGGTAGCCTTTATTGCGCACTGCTTCTATTACATATCCTTCTTCTTCCAGCTGGCGGATAGCTTTCCACACAGCAGTCCGGGACACGCCTAACTGTTCACACAACTGCTGACCGGATACATATCCCTCTGCTTTTTTTAATATTTTTAATATCTCTGCTTTCATTACGTTTAATTTTCCTTAATCCTGTACGTCATGTACATGTAATCTCAAATATGATCTTAAATTATAATCTTAGAGGACATTAAAGCCTTTAAATCCATAAACTGAGAGCGCTTAACACGCCAATAAGCCCAAGGCCTGCGCACAGTACCAACTGAAACACTCCCATACGGAAACGTTTCTTATCCCTGCCGCAGGTCTTAAGCTCAAAGACTCCGTTTATTCCATTTAACAAGGCTGCCAGTAAAAATACCAGAGGGAAAAGCATCTCATTTCCCTCTGGATCAAAAAATGACAGCACTGCAAAGATCACAATTGCGATTCCCAGGATCAAGTGCGCCACATCCAGAAAAACCCCGGCCCGGCGCTCATTTCTTCCTCTCTGGCCCTGCATATCCCAATCTCCTGTTTTCCAGGATGCTTCTTTCAGTGTTATTCGCTTAAAGTAGCCAACATAACTGCCTTGATGGTGTGCATCCTGTTCTCAGCCTCATCAAATACAACTGACTGGCTGGATTCAAATACTTCATCTGTTACTTCCAGTTCTGATACACCAAAACGTTCTCCCATTTCCTTACCGATCTTGGTCTTTAAATCATGGAAAGATGGCAGACAGTGAAGGAAAATGGCCTGTGGACCAGCTGCATCCATTACTTCTTTTGTTACCTTGTAAGGAGTCAGGTCTTTAATACGTTCTGCCCATACTTCATCCGGCTCACCCATGGATACCCATACGTCTGTATCAATAACATCTGCTCCCTTAACAGCCTCTGCCACATCTTCAGTAAGAGTAATGGTAGCACCGCTGACAGCTGCAAATTCCTGGCATTCTTTTACTAACGCTTCATCAGGGAAATACTTCTTTGGAGCGCAGGCAACAAAATGCATACCCATTTTTGCACAGGCGATCATCAGGGAGTTACCCATATTATAGCGCGCATCGCCCATATACACAAGCTTAACTCCCTTAAGGTGTCCTAAATGCTCTCTGATGGTTAAAAGGTCAGCTAACATCTGGGTTGGGTGATCCTCGTTCGTCAGACCGTTCCATACAGGTACACCTGCATATTTAGCCAGCTCTTCTACGATCTCCTGTCCAAAGCCTCTGTACTCAATTCCTTCATACATACGACCTAACACCCTTGCTGTATCAGCGATGCTTTCTTTTTTACCGATCTGGGAGCCTGAAGGATCCAGATAAGTAGAACCCATTCCCAGATCATGGGCTGCCACTTCAAAGGCACATCTTGTTCTGGTACTGGTCTTTTCAAAGATAAGAGCTACATTTTTGCCCTTTAAGGTATCTACTAAAATTCCTTTTTTCTTCTTTTCCTTAAGTTCTGCAGCCAGATCTAAAAGATATGTGATTTCTTCTTCTGTATAATC
>OBZV01000887.1_pt1 | contig 13670 bp, 10 predicted proteins | sample 1501581 | NCBI WGS metagenome assembly OBZV01 (sample SAMEA2580257, study PRJEB22360) | human gut metagenome | biome: human gut; feature: human-associated habitat; material: faeces | place: Denmark | collected 2008/2010
AGCTTAAAAAATAACAGAAAGCAGAATTGATGCCAGATGATCGTTCGTGCGTTTGGCGTGAGTCACCCACACAAAGGTATTGACAGCTAATAATTGACCTGCACTTCCTCTCTCCATACGCTTTTCTCCTCTCCTCAAACGGAAGTGTTGATTTCTTAACTGATATCCACATTATATATTCTACAGCTTAGTTTGTAAATATACTTTTATAACTAAATTCAAAAACTATATTTGTGCAGAATTACCAATTGTTGCATGGACTTTCTAAAAAATTAATGTAAGTTCACATATTACCTTATAAGCCTGAATAACAACAGTAGGTGCCAATGCTCCCACCCCCACAACCAGAAGCTGATCCCTGCTCAGATCTGCTGCCAGAAATACCTTTTGCAGCTGGGGTACAAACAGCACAGCCCCCATAAATACAAGTCCTGCTAAAAGTGCCATTACGCACCAGAGATTGCTCCTTATCCCCAGCGAAAACAGGCTTTTTCTTCCTCTGCAGTTAAAACCGTGGAGCAGTCTTGCAAGGATCAGCGTGGTAAATGCCATAGTGCTGGCAATGGCTTCGCCCCCATTCTCATAGCCTTTTTCCCATGCCCACATGGTAGCGCCTCCAATCAGAACACCCTGAACCAGAACATTAGCCACAAAAGAACAGGTCAGTATCCCTTCCTTTGGATCTCGCGGCAGCTGACACAGAAGATCTTTGTCAGCCGGTTCCATCCCAATGGCAATAGCCGGAAGAGAATCTGTCAGCAGATTGATAAACAGCAGATGTACAGGTGCGAATGGCAGCGGCAATGCTTTTATGGATGTATACAATACACAAAGAATACCTGCCATATTTCCAGACAGCAAAAAACCGATCGCATTTTTAATATTCCGGTATACATTCCTACCATTTGCCACTGCTTTGATGATCGTGGCAAAATTGTCATCTGTCAGTATCATATCCGCTGCATCTCTGGAAACCTCTGTTCCTGACTTTCCCATGGCAATGCCGATATCCGCTTTTTTTAATGCAGGGGCATCATTGACCCCGTCTCCGGTCATAGCCGTAATATGCCCTTTTCTCTGCCACGCTTCTACAATGCGGATCTTATGCTCCGGAGACACTCTGGCATATACGCTGATCTGTTCCAGTTTTCTTTCCAGTGCCTGCTCATCCATCTGCTCCAGTTCCGCTCCTGTTACCGCCAGATCCCCGGAAACAAAGATCCCTATATCAGCCGCCACTGCCACTGCTGTTGCCTTATGATCACCGGTTATCATCACCGTCCGTATCCCCGCCTTTTTCGCCTCTGCAACGGCCCTGTGCGACTGAGGTCTTGGTGGATCAGACATAGCTGCAAGACCCAGAAAAATAAGATTTTCCGCCAGGTCTTCCCCTGCTTTTCTCTCATCTAATGGTCTGCATGCAAGTGCAAGGACACGCATACCTTTTCTTGACCAGGCTGCATTCTGCTGCAAAATTCGGTTTTTGTCTGAAAATAACATGGGCCGCCCCCAGGAAGTGCCTTCTGCACTTTCCGGCCTGCGCTTTCCTGAAAAAACCGGATTGACCACATAAGCACATCGGGGCAATAATACATCGGCTGCTCCTTTTACGAATAGAACCTGTTCTCTTCCCTTTATACAAAGTGTCCCCATATACTTTCTTTTAGAATCAAAGGGCAGTTCCAGAAGGCGTTTCCAGCCTTTCCGTATCATTTCCGGTTCTTCTCCTGCTTCCTTTGTCATCTCTAAAAGAGCCTGCTCCAAAGGATCTGATGTTTCTTCCGGCAAACCGCCCCATGCATTATTTGCAAGTACCGCAGTTTCCAGAAATAGGAAATTTTCATGTTTTTTCAGCTGTCTTACCGGCACTTCTTCTCCATTTAAAAACACAGCCTCTGTCCTCAGACGGTTCTGGGTCAGCGTTCCTGTTTTATCTGAACAGATCACAGATACGCAGCCAAGGCTTTCCACTGCCTTCAGATTCTTTATAACTGCATGCTCTTTGGCCATTTTCTGTGTTCCCATTGCCTGGACAATGGTCACAATGGAGCCGAGAGCTTCCGGAATAGCCGCAACTGCCAGTGCCACCGCAAACATAAGGGCATCCAGAACCGGTTCCCTGCGATATAGGCTGATCAGAAAGACCACGCTGCAGATTCCCATGATCACCAATGCCAGATGCCCGGAAAACTGGTCCAGACTGACCTGAAGCGGCGTTTTCTTTTCTGTTGTGCGGTTCATTAAAGAAGCGATCTTCCCGATCTGGGTATCCATCCCCGTAGCTGTTGCCACTGCTGTTCCTCTGCCTCCTGTGATCAGAGCACCAGAAAAGACCATATTGCTCTGATCTCCCAGAGCAATATCTTCCTGCTGTGGAAACAGGCTTTTTTCGTTTTTTTCTACATTTAAAGCTTCCCCTGTAAGGGAGCTTTCATTGCAAGTAAGGCCTGTTGCCTGTAAAATGCGGCCGTCTGCTGCCGCTATCCCTCCTGTTTCCAAAACCAGGATATCTCCGGGAACCACCTTGGAAGCAGGTACCATGCAGATCCGCCCTTCCCGAAGGAGCAGTGTGTCTGTAGATGCCAGACGTTTTAAACTTTCCAGGGATCTTCTGGCTTTCTGGTGCTGAACAGTCCCTAAAACGGCATTTAATAAAAGGACCGAAAAAATCACCAGAGCACTTTCCGGATCTCCTGTGACCATAGACACCCCTGCTGCGCCAATAAGGATCATGACTAAAAGGTCCTTAAACTGTCCCAAAAATATCTGCCACCAGGGCATTTCTTCCTGCTCTTTTAAAATATTTTCCCCATATACTTCAAGCCGTTTTTCTGCCTCTTCCTCACTAAGCCCGGTCCTGTTGGTACTAAGACGTTTTAATACTTCCTCCTGAGTCAGACCATACCATTGTTCCATTCCTGCCTCCCTGCAAACCCCATATAGAAAAAAATGAGGATGCCCTGACCAGCCTGGTCTTTACAGCATCCTCATCTGAATGTATATATTGTCTCTTTTTTGATAATACTATCTTTATGCAGGAAAAAACAGGCTTATGACCTGCCGCCAAATATCATTTCAAAAGCAACTCTGTATCCTAAAGGAAGGGAAGCTTCCTCTACATATTCCTCTCTTGTATGAGCGCCGGCTCCACTGTAGCAGCCCACGCACACGCTTGGGATACCCATAGAAAGCGGGATATTGCAGTCTGTAGAACCTGAACCAACTCCAGGGCAGATTCCTGTCACTGTTTCTACCGCTGCTTTTGCACGTTCAAGAAGGTGTGCCTGACGTTCTTTATCTACATCACCGGAGCATGGACGAATGCCCAGGATCTCATAAGTAATATTAAGACCAGCTGCCTTTGCCTCATTTACTGCTGCCTCAAATTTTTCTTCCATATAAGCCAGATTTACTTTTCTGTCAGAGCGGAACTCGTATAACATGGAAGCTTCCTGGGCAATGGTATTAACAGAAGTGCCACCGGAAATAGTACCCACGTTGTAAGTGGTCTTTCCGCCTTCCGGCACCTTGATCTGATACAGCTTTTCAATGATACCTGCCAGTTTTTCAATGGCATTATCATTGCCGAAATTGCCAAAAGAATGTCCGCCCTGAGTGCGTACCGTCACTTTATAACGGTTAGATCCCACTGCTTCATCTACCAGATGCTCCAGGCTGCCGTCAAAGGTGCAGAAAGTGTTCATACGGCTGCCGTAATCTTCGCAGATCTTTTTAACGCCTTTCAGGTTTCCAAGACCTTCTTCTCCTGAATTGCATACAAAGATCAGTCCAGGTTCTGTTTCCGACCGGATCTGGTTAAGTTTGCTTTCTTTTATCATAAGAGCAGTATATTTTGCTGCCAGAAGGACACATACAAGGCAGGCAGTGTCATCACCTACGCCCGGACAGCAGATACGTCCATTTTCCACCTTTAAAGGAAGTTCCGTCTCATCTGGAAAAACTACGTCTGTATGGGCCATATAAACATCCACATTATCCCTTAAAGCAGCAGGATAAACTACATTTAATGCCTCATCAATATAGACTCCCTCTGCCCCCTGTTCCTTTAACCAGTTACAGCAAAACTGGGCTCTTTTTTCCTCATGATTAGATGGGGAAGGGATCTTTGCAATGGTAAGAAGCAGGTCATATGCCTCTTTTTCATGTTCCTTGATAAAACGCTCCATAGCTTCACTTAACATATTACATTCCTTCTTTCCGGTTCTCTTTAGGACCTTTTCTTTTCATTTCTGCCTTTATTTCTGTTTTTGTTTCCGTCTTTGTTGCATTTTCTGCTTCTGTTTTTATTTCCGTTTTTATTTCTGCCTTTATTTCTATCCTTTTCCCTGCCCTGCTTCCTGAATGCTTTTTGGTCTGAACTACAGCCTTCTTTTCCGGACATTTAAGTCCGGCAAATACCTGGATAGATCTTGCAAGAACAAGAGCCTCTTTCTGGTCATCCAGAAGTTTTTCTTTGCCTTCCGTAAAAAATCCATTCATGTTATCTTCTGCCGTATCTAATACCTGATGCCAGCTGTATCCTGAAGGAAGATTGGGAAGTGCAAATGTATGTGGCTCCCAATGCATATTATAGGCAGTATAAAAGTACGGTTCTTCGCTGCCATCTGCATTTTCCCCATAAGAAGCACTGTAAAATACCCCCAGCTGGCGGCTGTAGCGTTCAAAGTCCGGACACCAGGCCTTTTCCCCATGGAAAGATACATCCGGCAGACCTACGGACTTATGATCCATTAATGTAGGTTCTGTGCTGCGGTGGAACAGACTGTGCTTTTTGCGGAATGAAATAAGCTCTTTTGTAAACTCATAAAGTCCCTTATGGGCATCTGATAAATTCCAGTTTAACCAGGATATCTCATTGTCCTGACAATAAGCATTATTATTTCCCTTCTGGGTACGGCCAAATTCATCACCTGCCATGATCAGCGGTGTTCCCTGGCTTAAAAAAAGCATGGTAAGGGCATTTTTAAGCTGACGTTTGCGCAGTGCAAGGATCTTTTTCTTTCGCACCGGACCTTCTGCACCACAATTCCAGGACTGGTTGTAATCAGTGCCATCATGATTTTCCTCGCCATTGTCCTCGTTGTGCTTGTGATCGTAGGAAACCATATCTAACAGCGTAAAGCCATTGGTATTTGCCATGTAGTTAATAGAAGCTACTGTATCCGGGTTGTCCTTTACATGGAGAGCCACCTGGTTCAACATACCTTCATCGCCTTTTAAGAAGCTGCGCATATCCAGCATAAATCCTGTCTCGTAAGCAGACAGACGCCGGCCGGGACCTTTCTTTTCTTCTTTGGCCCTGCTGCTTCTGTCTGTTCTCTTTTCCAGCCTCACTTCGTCCCAGTTTTTCGCCCAAAGCTTCAGATCAGCAAGGTAAGGATCCTTTACAATGGTTTCCAAAGGAGCATAACCCACTATATGTATACCATCTACATGATACTCTGCCGCCCAGAAGCGCAGCACATCTACCACATAGGAAGGCGACTGTGTCCCATCAAAGTATAACTCAATGACCAGTTCCATTCCTGCTTTATGTAATGCTTTTACCAGAATCTTAAACTCCTTTACCGGGTCTTTTTTCTGTCCCGGTGCCGCGCCTGCATAAGCAGCTTTTGGCGCAAAGCTGTGTCCACAGCAGTAGCCCCAGTAATTTACCTTTCCGGGAACATCTTCCATGATTTCATCAAATTCTACAGGCGGCATCATTTCTACTGTGGTAATGCCCAGTTCTTTCATATAAGGGATCTTATCTGCGACCGCTCCAAATGTTCCCCGCTTCCAGCTTTCCCCTTTAAAGGAAGCATGCTTTGAAAATCCTCTTGGATGTATCTTGTATACAATGCACTCATTAGCCGGAATTTTAGGCCGTCTGTCCTCTTCCCAGTCAAAGTCTTCTTTCACTGCTTCAAAAGATGTGTGCAGCACCCGTGCTGCTGCCTTCTCATCTCCCCATTTTTCCCGTCCTGTAAAACAGGTTCCAAATGGGTCCGGAATTTCTTTTTCTTCTTCCTCAAAGGCATATTCCAGACCTGTAAAATCTCCTTTTACCGTCATATAATGCACATTTCCCATATGGGCATTTTCCGGAAATGCAAGTCTGGCCATCCGTTTTCTGCTTCCCTTTTCAAAAAGCAGCAATGCCGGTTTTTTCTCAGAAACAAATGCCACATCAAATCCCCCCTGAGTCTTTGTCACTCCCAGGGGATAAATTTTTCCCTCATTTGTCTCTATGCTATACTCTCTTTTCATATATTGCGCCTTTCAATCCCATTTCCTTTATTTGCGCTATCAAATCCCGCTGCGCGGCATTGCCGCAAAGAAGCCACCTCTCAGATTTTGGCCTATTTCTGGCTTTCGATCTGCTCCACCAGATCCGTCAGATACATCCACCTGTCCATTTTCTCCTCCAGCTGTGCTTCTTTTTCTGTTTTTTCCTTCATCAGCTCATTCAGACGTGTATAATTGCTGGCAGACTTTTCAATCTCTGTTTCCAGGGCTGCTATAGCTTCTTCCAGACCTGCAATATCTCCTTCAATGGTCTCCCATTCTCTCTGCTCTTTATAGCTTAAACGCAGCTTTTTCTGGGCTCCGGAAGTCTCCTTCCAGTTGTTTTTATTCACTGCCTTTGCGTTCGGATCATTATCTTCAACGGCATTTTTGTCTGAAGCTTTGCCCAAACCTGCATTTCCGGCACCATTTCCGCTGATCTGTGGATGGCGTTCATTCCACGCTCTCTGATAATCGGTAAAGCCGCCTTCATACTGCCGGACAATTCCATTTCCTTCAAAAGCGAAAATACGGTTTACCACACGATCCAGAAAATAACGGTCATGAGATACAGTGATAACGATACCCGGGAATGTATCCAGGTAATCTTCCAGTAAGATCAATGTCTGGATATCCAGGTCATTGGTAGGCTCGTCCAGGATCAGTACATTTGGCGCTTCCATGAGGATACGCAGAAGGTACAGACGACGTTTTTCACCTCCTGAAAGCTTTCCGATGGTTGTATACTGCATACTGGATGGGAACAGGAAACGTTCCAGCATCTGGCTGGCGCTGATGCTGCCGTCTTTTGTTTTTACATATTCTGCTGCATTGCGGATATAGTCGATCACCTTCAGGCTCTCATCCATGGCCTCATTTTCCTGGGAGAAATAGCCCAGTTTTACAGTCTGTCCTATCTCTACTGTACCGGAATCCGGTTCTACCCAGCCGGCAATGATCTTCATCAACGTAGACTTTCCGCTTCCGTTCTGGCCGATAATACCTACACGGTCATTTTTCAAAAAGATATAGGTGAAATCCTTCATCAGCACCTTATCCCCATATGCTTTGCAGATATCCTTCAGCTCTACAGTGGTACGTCCCAGACGGCTTCCAATAGACTCCAGCTGTACATTTCTGTCATACTCCGGACCTTCCTGGTCACGCAGCTGCTCATATCTTTGGATATGGGCTTTCTGCTTGGTAGAACGGGCTCTTGCACCGCGCTGCATCCAGGCAATCTCTGTGCGCAGGATAGACTGGCGCTTGCGTTCTGCTGCCTCTGCCATGCTTAAACGTTCTGCCTTTAATTCCAGATATTTCTCATAACCGCCCTGATAACTGTACAGCTTTCCCTTGTCCAGCTCAACAATACGGTTGGTAACACTATCCAGGAAATACCGGTCATGGGTGATCATTAAAAGTGCACCCTTAAAGGAATTTAAATAACCTTCCAGCCAGTCAGCCATCTGACTGTCCAGGTGGTTGGTCGGCTCGTCCAGTATTAAAAGATCCGCTGTACTTAAAAGAACGCTTGCAAGAGCCACGCGCTTTCTCTGACCACCGGAAAGAGTCTCCACTTTTGCGTCAAAATCTTCAATCTCCAGGCGGTTTAACATGGACTTTGCAGAAGCCTTTAATTCTTCCACAGAGCTGAAATGAGGCTCATTTTGATTGTCCCTTACAATACTGTCAAGAATGGTATCTCCAGGGGTAAACTCCGGGATCTGGGGCAGATAGCGGACATACAGGCTGCGCCCCTTTACAACCGTACCGCCGTCCGGCTCCTCTAAACCTGCCACAATGCGCAGCAACGTAGATTTTCCTGTGCCATTGATGCCGATAAGACCTACTTTTTCCCCTTCGTTGATGGAAAATGCAGTATCATTAAACAGCAGGCGTTCTGTATAGGATTTTGTTAAATGTTCTATGGTAAGTAAATTCATGCGGTGATTATTCCTTCATTATTCCTTCATTATTTCTTTGTTTTAGTCTCCAAAAAAATTATAGCACAAAGAAAAAAACGCGGCTACCTTTTGATCACTAATTCCACCGGACAATGGTCGGAACCAAACACCTCTGTATAGATCTTTGCACTCTCTAAGTCATCTTTTAAGCTCTCGCTGACACAGAAATAGTCAATGCGCCAGCCTGCGTTCTTTTCCCTTGCTTTAAAACGGTAGGACCACCAGGAGTAGATTCCTTCTGTATCCGGGTAAAAATAGCGCCAGGTATCAATAAAACCGGCATTTAAAAGATCCGTAAACTTGCCTCTTTCTTCATCTGTAAAGCCCGCATTTTTCCGGTTGGTCTTTGGATTTTTCAGATCGATCTCCTTGTGGGCTACGTTTAAATCTCCGCAGAAGATCACCGGCTTTTTTTCCTCTAACGTCTTCAGATATGCCCTGAATGCATCTTCCCAGGTCATACGGTAGTCCAGTCTGGCAAGACCGTCTTTGGAGTTTGGTGTATAGCAGGTAACGATGTAATATTCCGGAAACTCAGCTGTGATCACTCTGCCTTCGTGGTCATGCTCCTCAATGCCAAGACCATAGGAAACAGAGATCGGCTCTTCCTTTGTAAACATAGCTGTGCCGGAATATCCTTTTTTCTCAGCATAGTTCCAGTACTGGTAATAGCCCGGCAGATCCAGATCGATCTGTCCTTCCTGCAGCTTGCTTTCCTGTATACAGAATACATCTGCATCTGCCTCATTGAAAAAGTCCATAAAACCTTTTCCCACACAGGCACGCAGACCATTTACATTCCAGGATATGAGTTTTTTCATGATGTTCTCCTTTGCTGTATATCAATTTCCCCGCCTTATGATGGGGAAACCAGTTGTGCTCCAATGCCCTGCGAAGCGGGGCAAAGGTACTCAATTATTCCTAGTACATCATTTACGAAACGATGTACTATTCCGGATACACTAATCTTGACTCTGGGAACTCATCAATATGTGTCAGCACCTTCAGATACTTTACTGCCAGGTATTTTGCCATGCCAAGGTTCATATCCAGATAATTGCCGCAGTCCTTTGGTGATGCCCCAGGTACTTCACCTTCAAAATCACGGACAAATCCGTACATTTCCACCACTAAAGGCAGAATGTCCTTTGACTCATAATCACCTGCCAGCAAGAGATAAAAACCGGTTCTGCAGCCCATTGGTCCAAAGTATACAGTCTTATCCCCAAATTCCTTATGGTTTCTTAAAAAAGTTGCACCTAAATGCTCAATGGTGTGCATTTCTGCGGTATTCATAACAGGCTCTTCATTGGGGGAAGTCATGCGCAGATCAAAGGTGGTAACAGTACTGCCACCCACTTTGTCCTTTCTGGACACGTAAACTCCCGGCTGTAATTTAATATGGTCGATGGTGAAACTTGCAATCTTTTCCATGGTCATTTCCTCTTTTCTTTCAATTCTTCTCTTGTTTTCCGCTTATTTTTCCTTACATTTCCAGTGCTGCATATTCCTGCAATATGGAGAAATACTCCCTGAGAATGGCAGAAAGGCAGGTCCCAGCAATTCCCGGTTCCTGCCCTCCTTACTCTTATCGTTCTTTATGCATTATATCTCTTTTCAGGCGGTGCATATTCCTGCACGACGTAGCCGTACAAGAAGCATCAAAGATCACTCCGATGTGAAATCTGACACAAAAAGCTGCTACAAGCAAACTTGACACTGCTTTTTGTGTCAGACTTCCCGCCGCCCTGATAGTTATCGTATTAATCGTCTTCCTCGTCACTTTCAGTTACAGTGAAGGTAAATCTCTTACGTGCCATTTCATCACTTTCCAGATATTCATCGTAGGTAGTGATCTTATCGATCAGCTTGCCGTTGATGATCTCCATGATACGGTTGGCAGTGGTCTGTACGATCTGGTGGTCACGGGATGAGAAGATCATCACACCCGGGAACTTGATCATACCGCGGTTCAATGCGTCAATAGACTCCATATCCAGATGGTCAGTCGGCTCATCTAACATCAGTACATTTGCACCGGAGATCATCAGCTTTGATAACATACAGCGGACTTTCTCACCACCGGATAATACCTTAACCTTCTTAACGCCGTCTTCACCTGCAAACAGCATACGTCCTAAGAATCCACGTACATAGGTTACGTCCTTCTCAGGAGAATACTGGGTCAGCCACTCAACAATGGTATCATCATTTGCAAACTCAGCAGAGTTATCCTTCGGGAAGTAAGACTGGGTAGTTGTAAGTCCCCACTTATAGCTTCCTTCATCTGGTTCCATTTCGCCGGAAAGGATCTTGAATAATACAGTCTTTGCACGCTCGTTTGGTCCAACTAAAGCAACTTTGTCCTCTCTTCCAAGGATAAAGGAGATATCATCTAAGATCTTCTCGCCGTCAATAGTCTTGCTTAAATGCTCTACTGTAAGAACTTCATTTCCGATCTCACGGGCCGGACGGAAGTCGATATATGGATACTTTCTGCTGGATGGCTTAATGTCATCTAACTGGATCTTCTCTAAGGCTCTCTTACGGGAAGTAGCCTGCTTGGACTTAGAAGCATTTGCAGAGAACCGCTGGATAAATTCCTGTAATTCCTTGATCTTCTCTTCCTTCTTGCGGTTTGCTTCCTTCATCTGCTTGATGATCAGCTGGCTGGACTCAACCCAGAAGTCGTAGTTACCAGCATACAGCTGGATCTTGCCGTAGTCGATATCAGCGATCTGTGTGCAGACCTTATTTAAGAAATAACGGTCATGGGATACTACGATAACGGTATTCTCAAAGTTGATCAGGAATTCCTCTAACCATGCAATAGCATCCAGATCCAGATGGTTGGTAGGCTCGTCAAGAAGCAGGATATCAGGATTTCCAAACAGTGCCTGTGCCAGTAAAACTTTGACCTTCTGGGCACCTAACAGAGTGTTCATCTGTGCATAATGGAATTCAGTTCCGATGCCCAGACCATTTAACAGGTTTTCTGCATCAGACTCTGCTTCCCATCCATTCATGGTAGCAAATTCGCCTTCCAGTTCTGCTGCCTTGATGCCATCCTCATCAGTGAAGTCTTCCTTCATATAGATGGCTTCCTTTTCCTTCATGATCTGGTACAATCTTGCATTTCCCATGATAACAGTATCCAGAACGGTATACTCATCATATTTGAAATGGTCCTGCTGTAAGAAGGAAAGTCTCTGTCCCGGAGTAATGGCAATATCACCGCTGGTTGGCTCTAACTGTCCGGAAAGGATCTTTAAAAATGTAGACTTTCCGGCGCCGTTTGCACCGATCAGTCCATAACAGTTGCCTTCTGTAAACTTGATATTTACATCTTCAAACAATGCCTTCTTTCCTACACGAAGGGAAATATTATTCGCACTTATCATGTCATTTACCTTTCTTATAAATAAATCTATTGTTTTTGTTTCCGCTAAAAGAGGGGGCATTTGCTGTCCCCTCTTTTCTGTCTTATGTACTTACAGGATAACCTGAAAATACATTCTTCGCTCAATATCAGATTGTACAGGGAAACACCGCATTTTGCAAGGTCTTTTTACAGGAAATTTCCCATTTGCAGACTATTCATAAGCTGTTTCTCCGTCAGTTATCCGCTGATGCCGGTGATCCGTTCATCAGCTGCCAGCTTTAACAGCATTGCATTCTTATCATATAAAGGCGGATACACTACTTCCAGTTCTATCTTTGTGCCATTCTTGCCTTTTCCCACCTTCAGATTTGAAATCTTGACCTTTTCTTCTGAAAAATGCGTCTGGATATCCACGATCACATTTTCATAATCCGTACAGGTCATTTTAAGAAAGCCGCGGATCGGCTCCGCAGTAAGGAAAGAAGTTCTGTGAAGGATCTCCTGGATCGCCACTACCAGGATACCGGCGCAGACACCAATGCCATATTTTCCGGCTCCCACTGCCATTCCCACACCAGCTGTAGTCCAAAGTCCCGCTGCTGTAGTCAGACCGCTTACTGTATTATTTCGCACAAAGATCACACCTGCACCCAGAAAACCTACACCAGATACGATCTGTGCCGCCACACGGGATGAATCTACCTTTTCTACATCGTAAAAACCATACTTGGATACTACCATCATAAGCGCCGCCCCCAGCGCTACGATAGCATGGGTTCTCATACCTGCGCTTTTATCACGGTTTTTTCGTTCATAGCCGATCATGTACCCCAATATACTGGCTACAATAACACGCAAAAACAATTCTGCATCTGCCGGTATCCCTATTTTTGTGATCATTTCTGCTACCATTTTTATGCCCCTCCATTTCCGTCTGCCAAAATGTCACTTTCTACAATATTTTCCTGTTAAAATAATGTCATATTATAACATATTACAAGTATATTTTAAAGTAATATGGAAACAGAAATTTACATTTTTTTTACATAGTTTCAAGGAATAAAAACCTTAAAGGAATCTTAATTGAATTTTCTTTACCAGAATGTTACCATCAACATAGAATCACCTATATCACCTGTTTTGGAACTATTCTGAAACAAACTGAGATATAAGAACATAAAGGAGAGTGTTATGATCATGAAAAAAAGACATGCATATAATCTTGCAATCCTGCTTGCAGCCGGTAGTATTATGATATCCGCCTGCGGCAAAAAAACAGATGTGCCTGCTGATAAAACAGTACCTGCACAGACCGAAAGCCAAACTGAGACTTCTGCCGAAGGAACTTCCAGCCCGGAAGAATCTTCATCTGAAACGCAGGTTCCGGAAGATACAGAAAGCAGCAAATTCTATATGCTCCAGGGAACCATTACAAAAACTGAAAAAAACGACTCTGCATTTACCTTACTGGCTGACGACGGAAAAGAGTATAAGATTGCTCTTTCTGATATTCATGATGTAGAAACAGAGATTGAAAAGAACACCCAGATTGCCATCGCCTGTATGAAGGATCCTTCTGGTGATCCCGAAAAAAACACCTACATTTGTGCCTTCCCGGAGCAGGAGGAATGGACCATCTCTACCGATGAAGGCATCACCACCAGCAATGCCATGAGTACCTTCATGATCCAGACAACAGATGGCAGAGAGATCGGCTTTATCAAAGATAACTGTCCTTCTGACGAAGATGCACTTACCAGTGACAGCGGGGATTCTGTGATCGTCACTTACGTTACTTCTGATAATGCGAATTTCCCGTTGGAGATACGCAAAGGGAAATAAAGCTTTAGCTTCTTTGTAGATGCAAGATAAGAAAAAACGAGTGGTAGTTTTATAGATCACCACTCGTTTTTATTATTTCAAATATATCTTCATAATTAGGATATTGTTGACTAAGGTCCGAAAGCCACCGGTGCACATGACAGATGCGCATTTGGGAGAAAATCCTTTGTTCGTGGGCTTGCGCCGCCTAT
>OBZV01000889.1_pt1 | contig 13650 bp, 10 predicted proteins | sample 1501581 | NCBI WGS metagenome assembly OBZV01 (sample SAMEA2580257, study PRJEB22360) | human gut metagenome | biome: human gut; feature: human-associated habitat; material: faeces | place: Denmark | collected 2008/2010
TGAAGTGGGCTTGTTCTCCGGCCTACTGTTCTGTGCGGACTGCGGCAGTGTGATGTATCAGCAGCGATACCAGACGGACAAACGCAAGCAGGACTGTTATATCTGCGGCAACTACAAGAAACGCACCCATGACTGTACGGCGCACTTTATCCGCACCGACCTCTTGACCGCTGGTGTACTCTCCAATCTGCGGAAAGTGACCAGCTATGCGGCAAAGCATGAAGCCCGGTTTATGAAGCTCTTGATTGAGCAGAACGAGGACGGGGGCAAACGCAGGAACGCCGCCAAGAAAAAGGAACTGGAAGCCGCCGAGAAACGCATAGCCGAGTTATCCGCTATCTTCAAGCGGCTGTATGAGGACAGCGTGACCGGGCGCATATCAGACGAGCGTTTCACAGAGCTGTCGGCAGACTATGAAGCAGAGCAACGGGAACTGAAAGAAAGAGCCGCCGCTATCCAAGCGGAGCTTTCCAAAGCACAGGAAGCCACCGTGAACGCAGAAAAGTTTATGAATGTTGTCCGGCGGCATACCAGCTTTGAAGAACTTACCCCTACTCTGCTGCTGGAGTTTGTAGAGAAAATCGTTGTGCATGAGTGCAGCTATGACGAGAACAATACCCGCAGACAGGACATTGAGATTTATTATTCTTTTGTTGGCAAGGTGGACTTGCCCGAATAACCGCCCGACCTATCCGACACAATGCGCAAGTGCCGGATAGGAACGGCAAAATTTTTTACACTTCTATTACTTCTTTATCACACATTAGTAAAGAGCCAGGGCATGAAGCAGCTTATGGCGGGCGGCGGCGTTGCCCTTATCGGCATGACCCTTGTACCGCTGCTTTCCGGCTTGTTCGGTTAAGAAGCGCGGGTAAAGGCTTATGCAGAGCATACTTGACGCGATTAACGAATGGATAAAGGAAATCCTCATAGGAGCCATAAACGGTAATCTGTCAACTATGTTCGGGGACGTAAACGAAAAAGTCGGCACTATCGCCGCAGAGGTAGGGCAGACCCCGCAAGGGTGGAACGCAAATATATTCTCCATGATACAGACCCTTAGTGAAAATGTAATCGTACCCATTGCGGGGCTTGTCATTACCTACGTCCTATGCTATGAGCTTATCAGCATGGTAACGGAAAAGAACAATATGCACGACGTTGACACTTCCATGTTCTTCAAGTGGGTGTTCAAGGCGTTTGTGGCAGTCTACCTTGTGACGCACACCTTTGACATTACTATGGCGGTGTTCGATATGGCGCAGCACGTTGTTTCCGGCGCGGCGGGGGTAATCGGCGGCAGCACAGAGATTGATGTTGCCGCCGCCCTTGCTTCCATGCAGAGCGGGCTTGACGCTATGGAAATCCCCGAACTGCTCTTACTTGTCATGGAAACAAGCCTTGTGAGCTTGTGCATGAAAATCATGTCCGTACTGATAACCGTTATCCTCTACGGGCGCATGATAGAAATTTACCTTTACTGTTCGGTATCGCCTATCCCGTTTGCAACTATGACGAACCGGGAATGGGGGCAGATAGGAAACAACTACCTAAAATCCCTGTTCGCTATCGGTTTTCAAGGCTTCCTCATTATGATATGCGTCGGCATTTACGCGGTTCTGGTAAACAACATGATAATAGCGGACAATCTGCACAGCGCGATATTCTCCCTTGCAGCCTATACCGTTATCCTCTGTTTCTCCCTGTTCAAATCCGGCGCACTGGCGAAGTCGATATTCTCCGCGCATTAGCGGCGTGTCAAGGGCAGGGTGGAGATTTTCAGAGCGAAGCGGCGAAAATACGACCCGACCTTGACGCGGATAACCCCCATATAATACGGGCGGGCAAAGGGCATAGATTGACCTTTGCCTTGATTACCCTTATGGAAAATTACAGCAACACCAAACCCAGAGAAAGGAGGTTTTCACTTGGCGTATGTACCCGTACCCAAAGACTTATCCAAAGTCAAGACAAAAGTAGCTTTCAACCTTACCAAACGGCAGATTGTATGTTTTGCGGCGGCTCTCCTGTTCGGCTTGCCGCTTTTCTTTCTGCTCAAAGACAGCACAGGCACAAGCCTTGCGTCTATGGCTATGATTGCCGTCATGCTGCCCTGTTTCCTCTTTGCCATGTATGAGAAGCATGGACAGCCCCTTGAAGTGGTGGTGAAGAACATCATACGGACAAAATTCATAGCCCCCAAAGAACGACCATACAGGACAGACAACTTTTATTCCGTCTTAGAACGGCAGAGAAAACTTGAAAAGGAGGTATCAGCGATTGCAAAAGGAAACACGAAGAAACAGCGCGGCGGGAAGCACAAAGCCTAACCCGCCCCGCAAGCTCACCCGCGCCGAGAAAAAGCAGATTGCGGAAATCATCAGACAGGCAAAGGGCGACGGGAAAGCCCACACCGCGCAGCAGACAATCCCCTATATCCAGATGTACCCGGACGGTATCTGCAAGGTTACGGGACGGAAATACTCAAAGACCGTCGCCTTTGAAGATATTAACTATCAGCTTGCACAGGCAGACGACAAGACCGCCATTTTTGAGAACTGGTGCGACTTCCTCAACTACTTTGACGCTTCCGTTTCGGTGCAGCTTTCTTTCATCAATCAAGGGACGCAGCGCGGCGAAGCGGAAAAGGCGGTCAATATCCCGGCACAGGAGGACGCTTTCAATTCTATCCGCACAGAATACCGGGATATGCTGAAAAACCAGCTTGCAAAGGGCAACAACGGGCTTGTCAAAGCAAAATATATCACCTTTGCCATTGAAGCCGACAGTCTGGGCGCGGCGAAATCCCGCCTTGCCCGTATCGAAACGGACGTACTCAACAACTTTAAGCTCTTGGGCGTGTCTGCCCGCCCCATGACAGGCTATGAACGCCTTAAAATGCTGCATGGCATTTTCCACCCGGAGGGCGGGCAGTTTGCCTTTGATTTTTCATGGCTTGCCCCGTCCGGGCTTTCCACAAAGGACTTTATCGCCCCGTCCTCTTTCCGTTTTGGCGAGGGGCGTTATTTCCGCATGGGGCGCAAAATCGGCGCGGTTTCATTCCTTGAAATCCTTGCGCCGGAATTAAACGACCGTATCTTATCTGACATTCTGGACTTGGAAACGGGCGTTATCGTCAATCTGCATATCCACAGTATCGACCAGACCGAAGCCATAAAGACAATCAAGCGCAAGATTACCGACCTTGACAAAATGAAAATCGAGGAACAGAAGAAAGCGGTACGCAGCGGCTATGACATGGATATTATACCGTCCGACCTTGCCACTTTCGGCAGCGAAGCGAAGAATCTCTTACAGGACTTGCAGAGCCGGAATGAAAGAATGTTCCTCTTGACGTTCCTTGTGGTGAACATGGCGGACACGAAGCGGAAACTGGAAAATGACGTATTCGCGGCGGCGGGCATTGCACAGAAGAACAACTGCGCCTTAACCCGCCTTGACTACCAACAGGAAGCGGGGCTTATGTCCTCTGTACCGCTTGGGGAGAACCTTATCCCCATTCAAAGAGGGCTTACCACGTCAAGCACCGCTATCTTTATCCCCTTTATCACACAGGAGCTTTTCCAGACGGGCGCGGCTTTGTACTACGGCTTAAACGCCCTTAGTAACAACATGATACTCTGCGACCGCAAGCAGCTAAAGAACCCCAACGGCTTAATCTTGGGTACGCCGGGAAGCGGGAAATCCTTTGCCGCCAAACGGGAAATGACAAACGCTTTCCTCATTACCGACGACGACATAATTATCTGCGACCCGGAAGCAGAGTATTTTTCCCTTGTGCAGCGGCTTGACGGGCAAGTGATACGCTTATCCCCTACGGGCAAGGGCATTGACGGGAAGCCCCAGTATGTGAACCCTATGGATATTAACCTCAATTACAGCGAGGACGACAGCCCCCTTGCGCTGAAATCCGACTTTATCCTCTCCCTCTGCGAGCTTGTCATAGGCGGCAAGGAGGGCTTGCAGCCCGTCGATAAGACCGTCATTGACCGCGCCGTTAGGAACGTGTACCGCCCTTTCCTTGCAGACCCCGACCCGGAGAAAATGCCTATCTTGGGCGACCTCTACAACGAGCTTTTGAAGCAGCCGGAGCCGGAAGCGGCGCGTATTGCGGCGGCGTTGGAGCTGTATGTTTCCGGGAGCCTTAACGTATTCAACCACCGTACCAACGTGGAGCTGAACAACCGCCTTGTCTGCTTTGACATCAAGCAGCTTGGGAAGCAGCTCAAAAAGTTAGGTATGCTCATTGTGCAGGACCAGGTATGGAACCGCGTCACCGTCAACCGGGCAGAAAGGAAATCCACCCGGTATTTTATGGACGAATTTCATCTTCTCTTGAAAGAGGAACAGACCGCCGCCTATTCCGTTGAAATCTGGAAGCGTTTCAGAAAATGGGGCGGCATACCCACAGCCATTACGCAGAATGTCAAGGATTTGCTTGCTTCCCGCGAAGTGGAGAATATCTTTGAAAACTCTGATTTTGTCCTCATGCTCAATCAGGCGGCGGGCGACCGGGCTATCCTTGCGAAGCAGCTCAACATCTCCCCGCAGCAGATGAAATATGTCACCCACACCGAAGCGGGCGAGGGGCTTATCTTCTACGGGAACGTGGTGCTGCCCTTTGTAGACCGCTTCCCGAAAGACACCGAGCTTTACCGGGTAATGACGACGAAGCCGGAGGAAGTGGGCGAAGCATGAACGGGCTGAAAACTGACACCATCATCAACCGGGACGCGCTCTATGCCTTGCGGGAGCTTCCAGAGGAAAGCGTACACTGTTGCGTCACAAGCCCGCCCTACTATGCGCTTAGGGATTATGGGCTTGATATGCAGATTGGGCGGGAGGACACGCCGGAGCAGTACATTGACAGGCTGACCGAGGTTTTCCGCGAGCTGCGCCGGGTACTGCGTTCTGACGGTACGCTCTGGCTGAATATCGCGGACACCTACTGCGGCACAGGGAACAAGGGCTACCATGCAGACCCGAAGAACCCGAAAGGCAGAAACGGACAGCAGATTGCAAAAAACAACCGCGTTTCCGGCTGCAAACAAAAGGACTTAATCGGTATCCCTTGGCTTTTAGCTTTTGCCCTACGCGCTGACGGGTGGTATTTACGGAGCGACATTATCTGGCAGAAAGAAAACCCCATGCCGGAGAGCGTGAAAGACCGCCCTACCCGCTGCTATGAACATATCTTTCTGCTTACGAAGTCAAAGAAATATTTCTATGACGCAGCCGCCATAGCCGAGCCGTTAGCCCCCACAACGGCGGCGCGGTACCGCACCGGGCGCAGCGCGGGACAGAAATATGCGGACGAAGTACCCGGACAGGGGAAAGTACAGGGGCTTAACCGGGCGAGAAGCGGCAGCTACTACGACGAAGCCCTCATGCCGACCATGCGGAACAGGCGGGACGTGTGGCTTATCAATACCGTACCCTACAAGGGCGGGCATTTCGCCGCGTTCCCGCCAAAACTTGCCGAAACCTGTATCAAGGCGGGCTGTCCGAAAGGCGGCGTTGTGCTTGACCCCTTTTTCGGCAGGGGCACGACGGGACCAGCCGCAAGGCAGCTTGACAGGCATTATATAGGCATTGAGATAAACGCCGAGTATTGCGCCCTTGCAAGGGCGCGGATTGGAGGGACAGAAAAATAAAACAGTATCGAGCGCGTGAGAAAGTCACGCAGAAAATGACCCGCGAGGGGGCTGTCGAGGTAAACGCCGCCACCGGGAAAAAGAAACGTATCAGCAAGCGGATAAGGGACGCGGACTTTGCAAAGACCGAAGCACCGCAGCCGCCGGAACAGGCAGCGCAGACCATACCGGGCGGCGCAGCTCCCGCGCCCACAGCCGCCGCGCCGCCGCTTCCCCATGCGCCGGGGGCAGAACGGGAACAGGACACCGCCGCAGCCGAGCGCGTCTTGGAGCGTATCGACGGGGCGCGTACCAGAAAGGCGAGCAAAAAGGCGGCGAGGAAAGCACAGGCAGAAGCCACAGCAAAAGAAAAATCTTCCCGCTTGCAGTTTACCGACGAGGAACGGGCAACGCCGGAGCTTGAAAGGTATATCCGAAAATCGGACAAAGCAGCCGACCGTCTGGACGCGGCAAAGGCGGCTATCCCCAAAGAAAAGAAACTTGTACGGGAGCGCACCTTTGATGAAGCCACCGGGAAAGGCAAGACCCGCCTACATTTTGAGGAACAGGAAAAGCCCATAGGAAGGAATAAGCCCCACAATAACCCGCTATCCCGCCCCGCACAGGAAGCGGGTATTTTCGTCCACAACAAGATACATTCCGTTGAAAAGGACAATTCCGGCGTTGAGGGGGCGCACAAATCCGAAGAACTGGCAGAGCGCGGCGCAAAGTACGGGACGCGGAAAGTCAAGGAGGGCTACCGCAGCCACAAGCTCAAACCCTACCGGGCGGCGGCAAAGGCAGAGAAAGCGGCGTTCAAGGCGAATGTGGATTTCCAGTACCATAAATCCCTACATGACAATCCGCAGATTGCGGGCAATCCCCTTTCCCGCTTCATGCAGAAGCAGCAAATCAAGCGGCAGTATGCAAAGTCGGCAAGGAAAGGCGGCGCAAAAACGGCGCAGAAAGCCGCAGAGAACACCCGCAAGGCGGCAAAAAAGACCGCCGAGGAAACAAAAAAGGCAATCGCTTTTGTAGGGCGGCACCCGGCGGGCGTATGTATCGCCGTTGCCGCGCTGCTCTTATTCATCATGGTATCGGCGGGGCTTTCCTCTTGCGGCTCCATGTTCTCCGGCTTGATGAACGGCATACTTGGGACTTCCTACACGTCGGAGGACAGCGACCTTGTGGCGACGGAAAATAATTACGCCGCAAAGGAAAACGAGCTTCAGCAGCAGATTGACAATATCGAAAGCACCCACCCCGGCTATGACGAATACCGCTATGACCTTGACAGTATCGGGCATAACCCCCATGAGTTAGCGTCCTACCTCACCGCCCTTTTACAGACCTACACCCCGCAGAGCGCACAGGCAGAGCTAAATCGCGTCTTTGCCATGCAGTACACTTTGACGCTGACGGAAGAAACGGAAATCCGCTACCGCACAGAAACAAGCACAGACCCGGAAACAGGGGAAACGACCAGCGAGGAAGTACCCTACGAGTACCATATCCTCAACGTGAAGCTGACGAACAAGCCCATTTCCGAGATTGCGGAGGAACTTCTAACGCCACAGCAGCTTGAAATGTACCGCGTCTATCTGGAAACAAGCGGAAACAAACCGCTGATTTTCGGCGGCGGCTCCCCCGATATGGGCGCGTCCGAGGATTTAAGCGGCGTACAGCTTGTAAACGGCACACGCCCCGGCAACACCGCCGTTGTAGACCTTGCGAAGCGGCAAGTCGGCAACGTAGGCGGGCGACCCTTTTGGAGCTGGTACGGATTTAACAGCCGCGTGGAATGGTGCGCCTGTTTTGTTTCATGGTGCTACAATCAAGCCGGGAAAAGCGAGCCGCGCTTTGCCGGGTGCCAGTCACAGGGCGTACCCTGGTTCCAGTCACGCGGGCAATGGGGCGCGAGGGGCTATGAGAATATCGCCCCCGGCGACGCTATCTTTTTCGACTGGGACGGGGACGGGAGCGCAGACCATGTAGGGCTTGTTATCGGGACGGACGGGGAGCGCGTCTATACCGTCGAGGGCAATTCCGGCGACGCCTGCAAGATAAAGAGCTACCCCGTCAATTACTCCTGTATCAAGGGCTACGGCTTAATGAATTGGAACTGACAACAAAAAAATGAAAATCTGAAAGGAGAAATTTATTGATGGCTATGAACAAAATTGAACGTATCGACAAGGAGATTGCAAAGACCCGCGAGAAAATCACCGAGTACCAGAATAAATTAAGGGGGCTTGAAGCGCAGAAAACCGAAGCGGAAAACCTGCAAATCGTACAGCTTGTGCGCTCCATGCGCCTTTCCCCGCATGAGCTTTCCGCTATGCTTTCCGGGGGCGGTATTCCGGGCATGGAAGCCGCGCCGGGCTACCCCGCAGAACCCGCAGACCACGACACCGAAGAAATGGAGGACACCGAGAATGAATAAGAAAATCCTTAGAACACTGACCGCACTTTGCGCCGCCCTTATGCTTTCGGGCGGCTTTTCCGTCACCGCTTTTGCACAGACCCCGGAGGGAGAGGACGACACCAACGACAGCGGCGTTGTCTACGAGGAACCCCAAAAGGAAGAACCCCTTACCCCGGACGGGAACGCGACCCTTGTAGACGATTTCGGCGGCAACAAGCAGCTTATCACCGTAACGACCAAAAACGGCAATTACTTTTATATCCTCATTGACCGGGACGACGAGGGCGAGAACACCGTACATTTCCTTAATCAAGTGGACGAAGCCGACCTCTTAGCACTTATGGAGGACGGAAGCACCGAAGCAGCCCCGCCCGCCGTTTGCAGTTGCACCGAAAAATGCGAAGCCGGAAAGGTAAATGTGAGCTGCCCCGTCTGCAAGGACAACATGACCGCTTGCAGCGGCAAGGAAGCAGAGCCGGAAACCGAGGAACCGCCGGAGCTGCCCAAAGAGAAAGGCAATGCGGGCGGGCTTGTGCTTTTCCTTGTCGTGGCACTTCTTGGCGGCGGGGGCGCGTTCTATTATTTTAAGTTTATGAAGCCGAAGCAAAACGTCAAGGGCGGCACCGACCTTGAAGATTTCGATTTTGACGACTACGACGAGGACGAGCCGGACGAGGGGGACGGGCTTTCTGATGAAGAACAGGAGGACGAGGAAGCATGACCCTGTTTACCGACAATCCCTTTGAAAAGATGATGATACAAAGACCGGGCGGGCGGCGTGACAATGCGCCGCCCGTTCCCCATTCCCCGGCTTGCGCTTCCTGTCCGTACAAAGGGCAGCTCCCTTGTGTGGGCTACTGTCTGAAACAGGTACAGGAGAAAAAGGCAAGTGAGCCGGAACGCTGAAAATGGACTTTTAATTTTCGTTTGCAACATCTATGAGATTTTCGTAATGCAAAAGTGTTATGTTATTTTCATTTTGCAGTTGGAGCTTTCTATCACGAATATTCTCAAAATCTTTACGGAGTCCGGCTATCACAGCATAGTAGATTTGATAAGGGCAATATTTGTATAATTGTCTGGGTAACTTTGTATTGGAGAATGAGTGCTTTTCCAATTCTGCTACAATTACATTCCAATTTGCAGCAATATACATTTGCCAATCCCTAACCTGTTCAATCCCTTTATTGATTACTTCCCCGAAACGAGTACCTTTTTCTTTTGTTATCCGCCCGTTGGGAGCTTCTAATTCCACAAAGACAAATTGATAACCGTCTGAACTATTACCTATGAGCAGATAATCAGCCACATAAGCCGACCCGATTTTGAACTCTGGAAAGATATAATTATCGTCATGGTGTCCTGTTCTGTAATAATGCCGTAATAAGCCAAACAAATAATTCCATGCACGATTAGAAGCTATCCAATTTAGTATAGCTCTTTCTGTTGTATCGGAAGAAGTAATCAGTTGATAAAACTCTTTTGTCGTATCATATATAGGTGTGAACCTTGAATAATGGTTGTTGGGAAATAGCGAAGTAGCACACTCAATAAAGTAATCCATTTCTTTGTTTTTACCGCGCCTGTAATGCCCGCCACGTTTTTTATTCATTGCTTCTTCCTGTTCATCAGTAGGAGCAAAAACATCGAAAGTATGTATTGATTTCATATTGTCACCTGTTTCTTATAGTAATGCTTAAAGTATAAACCAATTTCAAACCTAAAACAACCGAAAGGAGAACAGAAAATGAAACTGATTATTGCAGAAAAGCCGAGCGTGGCGCAGACTATCGCCGCCGCGCTTGGCGTTAAGGAAAAGAAAGACGGATATATCGAGGGCGGCGGCTGCCTCATTTCATGGTGCGTCGGGCATTTGGTACAGCTTGCGGAAGCTGCCGCCTACGGGGAGCAATATAAAAAATGGAGTTTTGAGAGCTTACCCATTCTGCCGGAGGAATGGCAGTACGCCGTTGACCCGGACAAGGGGAAGCAATTCAAAACCCTAAAAGAGCTTATGCACCGCGCCGACGTTTCCGAAGTGGTAAATGCGTGTGACGCGGGGCGCGAGGGAGAATTGATTTTCCGCTTTGTCTACGAAGCGGCGGGCTGCAAGAAGCCCATGCGCCGCTTGTGGATTTCCTCAATGGAGGACGGGGCAATCAAGGCGGGCTTTGCTTCCCTCAAAGACGGGCAGGAATACGACGCGCTCTTTGCGTCTGCCCTCTGCCGCGCAAAGGCTGACTGGCTTATCGGCATTAACGCCACCCGGCTTTTCTCCTGCCTGTATGGAAAGACCTTGAACGTGGGGCGCGTCCAGACCCCGACCTTAAAAATGCTCACCGACCGGGACGCGGCTATCTCCCATTTCCAGAAAGAAAAATATTATCATGTGCGCCTTGATTTATCCGGCGCGGAAGCGGCAAGCGGGAGGATTTCCGACAAGGCAGAAGCCGACGCGCTGAAAGGGGCTTGCGAAGCGGAAACGGCGGTATGCGTTTCCCTCACCAGAGAGAAGAAAACCGCAGCCCCGCCGAAGCTCTTTGACCTTACCTCTTTGCAGCGGGAAGCGAACCGCATTTTCGGCTACACCGCGAAGCAGACCCTTGACCTTGCACAATCCCTTTATGAAAAGCGGCTCCTTACTTATCCGAGGACGGACAGCAGCTTTCTTACTGACGACATGGGCGGCACCGCAGCGGGCATTATCGCGCTGCTTTGCGAAAAACTCCCCTTTATGGCGGGCGCGGACTTCACGCCGGAGATTGCAAAGGTATTAGACAGCAAGAAAGTATCAGACCACCACGCAATCATTCCCACTATGGAGCTTGCAAAGGCTGACCCGGACGCGCTGCCGGAAAGCGAGAAGAATATCCTTACCCTTGCGGGGGCGCGTCTGCTTTTTGCCACCGCCGAGCCGCATATTTATGAAGCGGTTACGGCGGTTTTCTCATGCGCCGGGACAGACTTCACCGCAAGGGGAAAGACCGTACTTGCGGAGGGTTGGAAAGAGCTTCAACGCAGATACCGGGCGACGCTGAAAGATAAGCCCGAAGCGGAGGACGGGGAAAATGCAGACGTGACGCTGCCGAAGCTTTCCGAGGGACAGGGCTTTCCTAACCCCGCCGCAAAAGTAACGGAGCATACCACAACGCCGCCGAAGCCCCACAGCGAAGCAAGCCTTTTGTCGGCTATGGAACGCGCCGGGAACGGGGACACCGACCCGGACGCGGAACGCCGGGGGCTTGGCACTCCCGCCACCCGCGCCGCCGTCATTGAAAAACTGGTAAAGGGCGGCTTTGCGGAGCGCAAGGGGAAGCAGCTTATCCCTACCAAAAACGGGAACAGCCTTATCTGTATTCTGCCGGATATACTCACTTCCCCACAGCTTACCGCAGAATGGGAAAACAATCTGACGCAGATAGCAAAGGGAGCCGCAGACCCCGGCGAATTTCTGTCCGGCATTGAAGCTATGGCGCGGGAGCTTGTGCAGACACACGCCGCAGCACTGGACGGGAAAAAGGATTTGTTCCGGGAGGAAAAGCCCTCTGTCGGCAAATGCCCCCGTTGCGGTTCCCCCGTCCATGAGGGGAAGAAAAACTATTATTGCAGCAACAAAGAATGTGCCTTTGTCATGTGGAAGAATGACCGCTTTTTCGAGGAACGCAAGACCGCTTTTTCCGCGAAGATTGCCGCCGCGCTCCTTAAATCCGGCAAGGCGAATGTGAAGAAGCTCTACTCCCCGAAAACAGGCAAGACCTACGACGGAACTATCGTTCTGGCTGACACTGGCGGGAAATACGTCAACTACCGTATCGAAGTGCAGAAGAACTAAAAACTTGAATAGCAAGCATAGGAAGCGGGTACCCACTTCCGTAAATCCCCGTTGCGACGCTGACGCGCCGGACGGGGATTTTGCTTGTTGGGAAGTTTCCCAAACCCTCTTTTGCGGAGGGCTTCACCCTCTAAAAATTTTCAAAAATATTTGGCAGAAATGCGGGCGTACCCGTAGTAGACCATGCAGCCAAAAAATGCAGCTTATGACGCTGCCGCAGAGAAAGGAGGTTTTTCACTATGGCAAGTTTACGGGACACCGTAAAGGACTATCAAGACGAGCTTAGGGACGGTATCGCATGGGTGGCGTTCTGGAAACAGGGGCGTTCATGGAACGCGGAATATTTTCATCTTGATATGGACGATACGCTCTACCCGGAGGACAGGAGCCGGTTAGAGGAAATAAAAAGCATTGACCCCGCCGCCGTTATCTTAAACGGCTACTATTGCGGGCATTTAGGCGAGGACATGAGCCTTGACGAGCTGACCGCCGGAGTGCGTTACCACTACGAAAACAGCATGAACGACATTGACGGTTTTATCGGAGCGCATGACGACAGGCTTCCCCCGGAGGTTATCGAGGAAGCGAGGGCAGCCGCCCATGAAGCGGGGCTTCCCTTTTCCGAAAAGCCCTACCGGGACGGGGAGGATTTTAACCCCTATGTATTTGACGGGAGCATGAGCATTGAGGATTTTGAGCTTATGCACCGCATGATTGAAAAAGAAAGGAGCGAACAAATGGCAGAACCGATTTTAAGCGGCTATCTTTCCAATCTTGGGAAGTACACCGAGGGCAGACCCGCGGGCGAATGGGTGACATTCCCCACGACTGCCGAACATCTGAAAGAAGTCTTTGACCGTATCGGGATTGACTTCAAGCACTATGAGGAATGGCATTTCACAGAATTTCAATCCACTATCCCCGGCTTGACGGAGCATTTAAGCGAGTATTCCCACCCCGACGAGCTGAACTATTTAGGGAAGCTCTTGGAAATGCAGTTTGACGACGACCGGGAGAAATTCATTGCAGCCATTGAATACGGCGACCATGCCGACAGCTTACAGGACATTATCAACCTTGCACAGAACCTTGACTGCTACTGGATTTATCCGTCCGTCCACAATGAAGAAGAATACGGGCGTTATCTGGTTGATGAACTGGAAGAACCGGAACTTCCCGAAGAAGCGAAAAAGTATTTCATGTATGAGGAATACGGGCGGGACGCTTCCATTAACGACGACGGTATGTTTACCGAAAAGGGCTATATCTACAACAACCGCAACACCTTTACAGAATGGTACGACGGGCGCGACGTGCCGGAGGAATACCGGGTAACGCCGCAGCCCCCGCAGCCGGAAAGACCCGAACCGTCAAAGGTAGAAATGGACGCAGCCGCGCCGGGGCAGAGAACGGCGCAGACCGCAGAGCAGCCACAGGAGCCGCGCCCGGTTATCCCTATCGTGCTGACGAGCGAGAAGCCCGCCGAAAAGCTCAAAGAGATTACCGACCGTCTGGAACAGGGTATTGCGGAACTCTTTGACAGCGAGCGTTACCGGGAATATCTGAAAGTCATGTCAAAATTCCATAATTACAGCTTCCGAAACACCGTCCTTATCGCCATGCAGAAGCCGGACGCTTCCCTTTTGGCGGGCTTTTCCGCTTGGAAGAACAACTTTGAGCGAAATGTGATGAGAGGGCAAAAGGGAATTAAAATCATTGCCCCGTCGCCCTATAAAATC
>OBZV01000902.1_pt1 | contig 13396 bp, 9 predicted proteins | sample 1501581 | NCBI WGS metagenome assembly OBZV01 (sample SAMEA2580257, study PRJEB22360) | human gut metagenome | biome: human gut; feature: human-associated habitat; material: faeces | place: Denmark | collected 2008/2010
GGCCCACCTCGGCCGGGGGCGGCAGGGTGCCCGGCACCGCCCGGGGCCTGCGGAAGGCGGGGGCCGGCCATACGCAGATCGTAGCCGCCTCAATTGATCTGACCGGCCTGCACATGGCCTCTGACACCCAGTTCAACCGGAAGTCCTGTACCACCGGCCACACCGGCTTCGGCGTCCCGTTTGCCAACTGGCCGGACCGCTCCGACGTGCCCCGTTCTGCCGCCCGTCCCCTGCGCTATATGGATCGCTATGTCACCGTGACGCAGGGCGAAGTTATGTGCATCACCGAGCTGCTGGCAAACCTGGAGGGCCTGGAGCGCGGCCCCGCCGGAAATACCTCTCTGGCCGCGGCCTTCTGCCTGGCTCAGGAGCTGCCGGAGGATCAGATCCTGGTAGTCAGCGAGACCGAGTACACCGGCGCGGGCAAGCATGTGCAGCCCCAGCTGGACTTTGCCCGGGAGAACGGCATCGAGGTGCGCTTTGGCAAGCCCGGCGAGGAGGTGCCCGGCGTCAGCGTGATCCTGCCCGCCGATCCCTATCAGTTCCAGGTCAGGGATCTGGATCTGGACAAGATGCGCCATTCCCTCATCAAGACGGCCCTAAAGACCTATACGGCCACCCCCACCGAGGCGGACTATGAGTTTCTGGCCCAGGAGACCAACAAGAGCGTGGATTGGGTCAGGGAGCAGGTGGCCGCCATCGTGCCCACACTTTGAGAGAGGAGCGTGACATCCATGAAGCGTGCCGATGATTTTGCTGAGAGAAGAAAGCATATCGCCAATCTGACCGACCAGGAGCTGTATGACCGCTTCTGGGCGCTGACCGAGCAGGTGGTTGCCCCGCTGCTGGAGCTGGGCCGCAGGAATACCACCCCCTCGGTAGAGCGTGCCGTGCTGCTGCGGATGGGCATCTCCTCTCTGGAAACCCAGAAGATTGTGGAGGGCTGTATGGATCACAGCCTGATGAGCCACGGCGCCGGCCATGTAGTCTACAAGCTGTCCAGGGAGAAGAATCTCTCCATTCCGGAGGCCGGACACCTGCTGGCCCAGGGGAAGTACTGGGATGAAGCCGCCGCGCTGTTCAAGGAGGGGAAGTAAGTATGTCTGAGATGACCCTGAAGCCCAACGAAAAGCTGGATGTACGCAACATCCTCAAGGATCTGGACAAGTACGAGCCCAAGCGCCGGGGATGGACCTGGCGCAAGCCCGCCCCCAACCTGGAGATGGGCCCCTTTACCTACCACGATGTGTCCGAGCCGCTGAAGCAGAGCGTCGGCCTTCCCCCGGCCAAGTACTTCGGCGATATCGACCCCCAGCCGCTTCCGGTCATCACGACCGAGATTGCCTCCGGCCGCTTTGAGGACGATATCCGCCGCATGCGCATGGCCGCCTGGCACGGCGCCGACCACATCATGGTCATCCGGCATATGGGCCAGTCCCACATCGACGGCCTGATGGAGGGCACCCCCCAGGGAATCGGCGGCGTTCCCATCACCCGCAAGCAGGTCCGCGCACAGCGTAAGGCGCTGGATCTCATCGAGGAGGAGGTGGGCCGCCCCATCAACTATCACTCCTATGTCTCCGGTGTAGCTGGCCCCGATGTGGCCGTCATGTTTGCCGAGGAAGGCATCAATGGCGCCCACCAGGATCCCCAGTACAACGTCCTCTACCGCGACATCAACTGCGTGCGCTCCTTCGTGGACGCCTGCGAGTCCAAGTCCATTATGGCCTGGGCCGGGATGCTGCAGATTGATGGCGCCCACAACGCAAACGCCACCGCCCGGGAGGCGTGGAAGGTTATGCCTGAGCTGATCGTGCAGCATGCCATCAATTCCCTGTTCTCCGAGCGGGTGGGCATGAAGCCGGAGAACATCAGCCTGTCCACCGTGCCCCCCACGGCCACTCCGGCCCCCTGCGTCTATACCGACCTGCCCTACGCCGTGGCGCTGCGGGACATCTGCGGGCGCTACAAGATGCGGGCCCAGCAGAACACGAAGTACATCTGCTCCTCCACCCGCGAGGCGACAGTGACCCACGTGCTGAACATGCTCATTTCAAAGCTGACCAGCGCGGACATCCAGTCCACCATCACCCCTGACGAGGGCCGCAACGTCCCCTGGCACATCTACAATATCGAGGCCATCGACAACGCCAAGCAGACCCTCATCGGTCTGGACGGCCTGATGGAGATGGTGGAGCTCAAAAAGGATGGCCCCCTGCGCGAGATGGCCCGTGAGCTCAAGGAGCGCGCCTGCCTGTTCATGGAGGAGATCGTGGAGGTCGGCGGCTACTTCAACGCTGTTCAGGAGGGCTTCTTCGTGGACTCCGCCAAGTACCCCGAGCGCAACGGCGACGGCATCGCCCGCAAGATTGAGGGCGGCGTGGGCTACGGCTACATCTTTGAGCGGGCCGAGGACTACATGGCCCCCGTCACTGCCCACTACGGCTACAACAACGTGGAGCAGTACGGCGGCGATCCGGCCAACCCCTCCGCCCTGATTGGCGGCTGCACGTTTGAGGACCGCAGCAAGATCGTCTACATCGACGAGCTGGATGAGGAGGACAACGTAAACGTCCGTCTGGACAAGGTAAAGAAGTATCTGGACGGAGAGGCCATCAAGCCCGAGGTGGAGTGGTGCGCCGACGGCACCATCCTGCTGACCATGTGTATCCCCGCTGAGAAGCGTGTGGCCGAGGCGGCGGCCCTGGAGATCGGCAAGCGGCTGGGTCTGGATCACCCTGAGGTGATCAGCAAGGAGGTTCTTCAGGAGGCGGAGGGTACCCGCATCGAGATGAAAGGCAAGCTGACCTTCGACGTGGATCCCACCAAGCTGGAGGTCCCCCCCGAGCCCCACCATCTGAGTGACGCCGTGCTTTACAAAGAGTTCGAGGAGCACCCCATGGTGGTGGTCTGCGGCACGGTAGGCGAGGATGAGCACTCCGTGGGCCTGCGGGAGATTATCAATATCAAGCACGGCGGCATTGAAAAGTGGGGGGTCAAGGTTCACTACCTGGGCACCTCCGTCCCGGTGGAAAAGCTGGTGGACGCGGCGGTGGAGCTGAACGCCAACGCCATTCTGGCCTCCACCATCATCTCCCACGATAACGTCCACTACAAGAATATGAAGCGCATCAACGAGCTGGCGGTGGAAAAGGGCATTCGTGACCGGGTAATCATCGCCGCCGGCGGCACCCAGGTCATCCCGGATGAGGCCGTCAAGACCGGCATTGACCAGGGCTTCGGCCGGGATTCCCATGGGATCGACGTGGCCACCTTCCTGGCAGAGGAGGCCATGCGCCGGAGAGGTGAGCTGTAAGCTCAAAGCAATCCCCGAACGGCTGGATTGCTCCATATCTATCCATGCCCCGGCGAAGGCCTGAAGGGGAGCCGGGGCAGGATAGGTTTCAGGTTCGTCTAAAATGCAGTCAAATGAAATGAACGGACCCCAACCCCATTCCCCAACCTGATTTTGGATTTAGGAGGAGCCTTCATGAGTCAAGAAACGACGAACAAAGCAGGCGGCGTTTCCTTTATCGGATTGCTTGGCCTGGTCATCGGCGCAACAATCGCAAGTGCGGTATTTGCATTCCCGGGCGACTTTGCTGCGGCCGGGGCCGGTTCCGGCGCTGTTCTGGTGGGCTGGCTGATAACCGGCATCGGTATGCTGGGGCTCTGCCTGGCCTTTTATTACTTAAACAAACTGAAGCCCGAGCTGAAGGGCGGCGTTTACAGCTATGCGCGCGCCGGCTTTGGTTCTTATGTGGGATTTAACTCCGCATGGGGTTATTGGTTAAGTGAGCTGCTCTCAAACATCTCGTTTTTGACACTTCTGTTCGCCTCGGTAGGACAATTTCTGCCCCTGTTCGGCGTAGGAAACAACATCCCGTCGGTCATTGGCATGTCCGTGGTATGGTGGATTGCTATTATCCTGGTGCTCCGCGGCACAAAGGAATCCACTGCGGTCAACCTGGTTTCCACCATCGCAAAAATTATCCCCATTCTGGTGCTGATCGTCGTCATTATTTTTGCCCGCGCCTTCTCCTTCGAGACCTTTATGCAGAACTTCTCGGGCAGCGAGGGCGGAATGAGCTTTGGCAAGCAGGTCATGGCGACCACCACCACCACAGTGTGGGCGTTTACCGGCATTGAAGGAGCCGTGGTAATCTCCGGCCGCGCCAAGCGTTCCAGCGACGTGGGCCGCGCCACGGTGATCGGCTTCCTTTCCGTACTGATTCTCTATATTATCATTTCCTTCCTGAGCGCCGGCGTGATGACCAATGAGGAGCTGGCCGCCCTGGGCAATCCCCCCATGGCCGGTATCCTGGAGCACGTGGTGGGCCCCTGGGGCGCTGCCCTGGTGAATATCGCCGTTATTATCTCCCTGCTGGGGGCCACGCTGGGCCACACCATCATGTGCACGGAGTGCCCATATGAGGCGGCCAAGAGCGGCGCGTTCTGCAAGGCGTTTACCCGAACCAATAAAAATGGCGCGCCTGTCTTCGCCATTGTCCTCACCAGCATCATTGCGCAGGTATTTCTGGTTCTGCTCTATTTCAATGAATCGACCTATCAGGTATTTTACTTCTTTGCCACCGGCATGATCATGGTGCCGTACTTCCTCAGCGCAATGTATTTCTGCAAGGTGGCGCTGAAGCAGGAGAACGGGCTGATCAAAGGAATTGGTATTTTCAACGCTGTTTACGCGGTCTGGATGGTCTTTGCCGCCGGCATCAGCGTCATGCTGGCAACCGTCCTGCTTTATGTGCCCGGTATCTTTGTCTATGCCAAGGGACAAAAGGAAAAGGGACTAAAAGTATTCGAGACAAAGGTTGATAAGGCCGTTTTTGTCGCCCTTCTGGCACTTCTGGTTATTTGTATCTACTTTGTGGCCACCGGCAGGATCAATCCGCTCGGCTGATTCGGCTGAATGTCGTCCTGTCCCGCGCAACAGCGCGCCGAACGAAACAAGTCGGGCAAACAGGCAAACCGAGGGGCAGAGGCGCTGCGGCCTTCTGCCCTGGTTTGCCTGTTTGCAAAGCAAATCTGTAGTATGTTTGCTGCCTTCCAATGCAGCAGAAAGGCGGTGACAGTAATGAAAGTAGATGTCCTTGTAGCGGAGATCGGCTCCACCACGACCGTGGTAAACGCGTTTCACGGCCTGGAGGGCGACCGCCCGGTCTATCTCGGCCAAGGCCAGGCCCCCACTTCTGTACTGGACGGAGATGTACGTATCGGCCTGCAGAGCGCAGTCTCCGACCTGTGCGGCAAGCTGGGAACGGAGTCCCTGGAGTACCGCGAGATGCTGGCCACATCCTCTGCCGCCGGCGGCCTCAAGATGACGGTACACGGCTTGGTATACGACATGACGGCCAAGGCCGCCAGGGAGGCGGCCCTGGGCGCGGGAGGGATTCTCCACTACGTTACGGCGGGACGGCTGCGCCGGACTGATTTGGCCAAGATCAAGGAAATACGCCCCAACCTCATTCTGATCGCAGGCGGCGTGGACTACGGCGAACGGGACACGGCGATCGCCAATGCGGAGATGATCCGCTCCATGAACCTTAAAATCCCCGTCGTCTACGCCGGAAATGTGGAGAATCAGGAGGAGATGCGCCTGATTTTTCCGGAGGAGGAGGGGGAGCAGCTCTACATTGTGGAGAATGTCTACCCCAAGATCGACGCGCTGAACGTAGAGCCCTGCCGGAAGGTCATTCAGGATGCGTTTGAACAAAACATCACCCATGCTCCAGGCATGGAGCACGTCCGGGAGATGGTGACAGGCCCCATCATCCCCACGCCGGGCGCGGTGATGGAATGTACCAAGCTGTTGTATGAATACCTGGGCGACCTCATTGTTTTGGACGTGGGCGGGGCGACAACAGATCTGCATTCCGTCACGGTGGAGTCCGACCAAGTCGCCCGCCTCATGATTTCACCCGAGCCGAAGGCCAAGCGCACGGTTGAAGGGGATCTGGGCGTGTATGTCAACCGCTGGAAGGTGGTGGAGTCCATCGGCGAGGAGAAGCTCCGGGAGCAGTGCCGGGAGCAGGGCTTTTCCATGGAGCATGCCCTGGAGACCTATCGGGCCATCCCCAAAACGGAGGAAGAAGTGAAGCTGGTGGAGCTGCTTACCCGAGAGGCCGTGGTAAAGGCGGCGGAGCGGCACGCCGGCAGGCTGCGGTATATCTACGGCCCTTCCGGACGCAGCACGGTGGCCGAGGGCAAGGATTTGACGCAGGTCAAATACATCGTGGGCACCGGAGGCGCCCTCACCCGGCTGCCCCACCGTGAGGAGATCATGCGGGAGATCACCCGCTGTAATGAGTCGGGCATGCTGCTGCTTCCCGGGGAGCACGCCCAGATCCTGGTGGATCACGACTATATTATGGCCTCGCTGGGCGTGCTGTCCAAGCGGTACCCACAGGCGGCCGCCCGGCTGCTGGAGCAGAGCCTGGGCATGACCTTTCCGGAGCGGAAAGCGGAGGAGCCGGTACCCGTCTGCAACAAGGAGCTCTCCCGGCTTGAGACCCAGCGGCAGCAGCGGGAAGAGGAGCTACAGCGGCACATTGAGGAGTGCGAGGCCATGGGCTATGATATGAGCGCCTACCGGGAGAACAGGCCGAAAGCAGGGGACTGCAGCCATGAGTGCAGCCGCTGTACCCGCCTCCACTGCCCCAACCGCATTACACAGGAAGGAGCGAGTTCGTAAGCCATGTACCCCAGAGTGCGTATTCACATGGACAGACTGCGCCGGAACCTGGACGCCTGCGCCGGCATAATCCAAAAGGTTCCCGGCTGCACCCTTATGATCGTGACCAAGGGCGTGTGCGCCTATCCCCCCATCGTCCGCATGCTCACGGGGCATCCGGGGGTTGATTTTCTGGCCGACTCCCGCATCCAGAACCTGAAATCCTATGCCGCACAGGCGCGTCAGGCCGGTAAGCAGACGGTTCTGCTCCGCCTGTCCATGCCCAGCGAGGTATCCGAAGTGGTGGAGTATGCGGATGTCAGCTTCCAGTCGGAGCTGTCCACCATCAGGCTGCTGGACGAAGCCGCCGGGCGGGCGGGCAAGCGCCATAATGTGGTGCTGATGATCGACCTGGGCGATCTCCGGGAGGGAATCTTTTACCAAAAGGAAGAGGAGATCTTTTCCACGGTGGCAGAGCTCCTTTTGCTCAAGCACATACGCCTGTATGGGCTTGGCACCAACCTCACCTGCTACGGGGCCATCATTCCGAAGTATGAGAATCTCTCTCTGCTGGTGGGGCTTGCGCGAAAGCTGGAGCAGCGCTTCCACATCCGGCTCCCCATGGTCTCCGGCGGGAATTCCAGCTCCATTTATCTGATTGAACAGGGGAATCTGCCGGAGGGCATCAATAATCTGCGCCTGGGCGAGTCCTTCCTGCTGGGCAATGACACTGCTTATGGCACAAGAATCCCGGGAACCGTGGGGGACGCACTGGAGCTGGAGGCGGAAGTCATTGAAATCAAGGAAAAGCCCTCCCTCCCGGTAGGCGAGATCGGCGTGGATGCTTTCGGACACCGGCCCACCTATGAGGATAAGGGGATCATGCGCCGGGCCATCGTGGCGGTGGGCCGGCAGGATGTGGACACAGACAGCCTGCAGCCCAGGGATCCGCAGATAGAAATCCTGGGCGGAAGCTCGGATCACCTGCTGCTGGATCTGACCCACTGCACCACTGTATACCAAGTGGGGGACCGGATACAGTTTACCCTTGGTTACGGCAGCATGCTCAAGGCATTTACCAGCCCCTATGTGGAAAAAGTCATCTGAGCCGCAGATCTCTGCGGAGAGGGAGTGGCAGATATGTTACGGAAACTCGACCTGATCGGCGTTCAGTCGGATTGGGGTGCCTCGCAACGGGGGGCCAGCATGGGACCAGCCGCCATCCGGTTTGGAGGGCTTGTGGAGGGTCTGGAGCGGCAGGGCCACCACGTACGGGACAGGGGAGATATCCTCGCTCCCCGGACAGGGGCCAGCCGGGAAAAGCTGCTGCACTATGAACAGGTGTCAGAGGTGAACCGGCGGGTGTACCTCTCCGTTACGGAAACCCTGGAGGAGGGGCGTTTCCCCGTTATCCTGGGCGGCGACCACAGTATCGCCGCCGGCAGCATCGCGGCGGTCTCGAAGAGGCACAGCGGCAACATCGGCGTCATCTGGATCGATGCCCACGGCGACTGGAACAGCGAGGAGAGCACATGCACCGGCAATATGCACGGGATGCCCTTTTCCGCTGTCTGTGGTTACGGACCTGACTGTATGGTGGAGTTCGGCCAGGGAGCGGCGCCGGTTAACGTGGCTCACTGCGTGCAGGTCGGCGGACGGGACATTGACGATTTGGAGCGGCAGCGTATGGCGCAAGCGGGGGTCACTGTGTTTCCGATCAATATGATCGACAAGCTCGGGATGGGCGCGGTAATTGAGCAGGCCATCCAGATCGCCGGAGAGGGCACCGATGGCATCCACCTCAGCTTTGATGTGGATGCCATCACTCCGGAGGCTGTGCCGGGCACGGGAGTGATTGTTTACAACGGCCTGACCCCCCGTGAAGCCTTTCTGGCGGCAGAGGCCATTGCGGAGAGCAGGAAGCTGATCTCCATGGACATGGTGGAGGTCAATCCCTTCCTGGATACCGCCAATAAGAGCGGCATTCTTGCCTCTGAGCTGATCCAGTCGGCTCTGGGAAAAAGCGTATATTGAGCACGGAGGGAGACCTGTGGAGGAACCTTTGGAACAGACCATTTCCGCACGCCAGCTTGGGGCTGCCTTTTCGGGGTGTTTTCTGGGGGCCGGCTATGTCTCCGGCAGGGAGATGTGGCAGTTTTTCGGCCGGTTTGGCCCGGTGGGCTGGCTGGGGCTGTGCCTGAGCATCGCGCTGCTGGGTGGGGCGGGGTTGCTTCTGCTTACCATGGTCCGGCGGACCGGCCGGCATGAGTTGTCCTTCCTGATGGTCCCCTGGCAATGCCCGGCGCTCAGATATCTCCTGGCTCTTTTCTCTGTCCTGCTCCTGTTCGGGGTGGTAACCATCATGACAGCGGGGACGGGGGCGGCGCTTCATCAGGCCTTTGGACTGCCCCCCTGGCTATGCGGATTGCTCTTTGCTCTGCTGATCGCAGCCCTCTCTCTGTCGGGGCTGCGGGGGATGATCTCTATCTTTTCCTTTGCGGCCCCCGCGCTGGTTCTCTGTACGGTGGGGTTAGGGGCGGGGGCCCTGCTCCTGCTGCCTGCCTGTCCGCCGCCTGCGTTCCAGGGCGGTGTTGGGTGGCTTCCCTCCGCTATGGCATTTTCGGCCTATAACATGTTCAGCGCTGTGGCAATCCTGGCCCCCCTGGGGCGGCAGGTCCCGCCAAGGTGCACTCCAAGGGGAATTGGCCTGGGCTGTACCATGCTTTTCATGGTGGCCGCGCCGATTCTGCTTGTCCTGAACCACTATCCCGGGGCGGCCGAGACGGAATTTCCCATGCTGACGGTGGTCACAGCCATCTCCCCAGGACTCGGCATTCCCTATCTTTTGCTCCTGCTGATCGCCATGGTGGTCACCGCCTTTTCCTGCTTTCTGGCTGGTATGGAGCGGCTCTCCGCCGGAACAGAGCTGCACGGCCGGGAGAGGGTCCTCCGGTTTTTCGCTGTCTCCCTGGTGGCCTGGGGCGCGTCTCTGCTGGGCTTCGGTGAACTCATCAGTCTGATCTACCCGGTGTTCGGCGCAGTCAGTGCGGTTTTCCTAACAGGTATGGCTGTCCATTTTTGCAGGGTGAACTGGGGGAATCCGAATGAAAAAGCAGACGGAAAGTGACCTGGTGGCAGAGGCGGTCGCCTACATGAGGCTCCATTTCGCCAGACCACTCAAACTGACAAAGGTTGCAAGGCACGTGGGCTGCTCTCCCGCCTACTTGAGCAGGAAATTTCAGGCCGAACGCTCCTGCACGTTTACTTACTGTCTGAACCAGATCCGGGTAGAACAGAGCAAGCCGCTTCTCCTCAACCCTGCCCTCACGGTAGGGGATGTGGGCTACCTGGTGGGATTTTGTGAGCAGAGTTATTTTGTTAAGGTATTTCGCAGATATACCGGTATGACACCGAGGCAGTACCAGCAGTCGGAAAAGCGGGGTCTTTCGCCCTGAAAGGAGCGCAGTACGATGTATTTTTGCAGACCAGGGCTGGACACAGCGCTGCTTCCCGGATCATTCAAACAGACGATCAGGGGGGAAACGCCGGTTGGCGTTTCCCCCCTGTGTTGCTCTCCGCGCCTCTGCGTCATAGTCTAAGGCAGGGCCATTGCGCCCAATCCAGTATGGAGTGTACCCTTATGAACTATTATGGATGTTATTACACAGGAAGGGGCTGCCCCTGCTCCTGTGATACCTCAGATGACGAACTGTTTCAGCGCGGGCCGCAGGGCCCCCAGGGAATCCCCGGTGAGCGGGGTCCGCAGGGCCCACGTGGTCCAAAGGGCGATCCAGGCTGTCCTGGGCCTGTCGGGCCCCGCGGTATGGCCGGGCTGCCCGGCACCCGCGGACCGCAGGGCGTGCGGGGCGACGCCGGGCCGAAAGGAGATCCGGGGCCCATGGGTCCCCAGGGAATCCGTGGAGTTCCAGGCCCTATGGGCCCGCAAGGCGACCGCGGTCCGGTTGGTCCGAAGGGTGATCCCGGTCCGGCCGGCCCCATGGGTCCAAAAGGGGAACAGGGTGATCCCGGAGCCCGCGGTCCGGTTGGTGAACAAGGTCCTATGGGAGAACAGGGTCTACAGGGTGAAACCGGCCCACAGGGTCCTCAGGGAGAGCGCGGCTGCCCCGGTCCTATGGGGGAGCAGGGACCAATGGGACCAACCGGCCCTGCCGGAGAAGTCGGCCCCACCGGCCCCCAAGGGTTGACCGGTCTTACCGGGCCGACCGGGCCGACTGGACCTCAAGGCATCCAGGGCGTCACCGGGCCGACTGGACCGACTGGACCTCAAGGCATCCAGGGTGTCACTGGGCCGACCGGACCTCAGGGTATCCAGGGCGTCACCGGGCCGACCGGACCTCAGGGCATCCAAGGTGTCACCGGGCCGACTGGACCGACTGGACCTCAAGGCATCCAGGGTGTCACTGGGCCGACTGGGCCAACTGGACCTCAGGGCATCCAGGGCGTCACCGGGCCGACCGGACCTCAGGGCAGCCAGGGTGTCACCGGGCCGACCGGAACCACCCCATCCGTCACGGTGCGGAATGTAACCTCGGGCTCTACCGCCGCTGTCACCGCCACCCCCTCCGACACCGGCGTGGCGCTGGACTTTGTGCTGCCCCAGGGGCCAACCGGACCGACGGGAAGTGCCGGCGTCAAGGGTGACATCGGCGCTACCGGCCCCGCGCCCACCATCACGGTGGAGGAGAGTTCCCCCACCGCTTACCGTGTGCGCTTCCACGGCAGCGGGGCCGACGTGGTTTCCCCCAACCTGCGCGCGAGCCCCGAAGTCTATAACATGAGTTTGTCATCTACGGGGAGCGCCAGGGAAATCACCCTGGGCAAGCTGATTCTCAATGTGCAGAACGCCGGTACCAGCGCCATTCGTCTGAGCCTCCGGGCAGCGGACACTGCGGCCCCCGTACTGGTGGACCTCCGGCGAACCACGATCTACGACGGGAGCACCATTGAATCTCAGACCTGGAACAGCGTATCCTTTTCCACTGCTCAGATAATCGACGATATTCTCTACGACAACTCCCAGGAAACTCACTGGATGCGGCTCCGCCAGCAGGACCCCGCCACCAAGCTCTGGTCCATGTGCCAGATCACTACCTTTGCCTCGGCGGCAGGCGCCCGCGTTTCGGTCATCATCGACTGGTATTACACCGGCGTAACCTTTGCCGCCCCATCCGGCTCCTAAAAAGGAAACAGGCGCACGCCCTCATTCTGGGCGTGCGCCTGGATTTTTTGCGGGCAGCTGCTGCCCTGGCCTCTTAACCGCCGACTCCGTTCTCCAGCTCCACCGTGGCCAGAGGCAGGGCGAAGAGCTCCGAGAGATCGCTTGCACCCTCCAGCACAAAGGCGTCGGGGGACAGATCCCGGCCGCTCCAGTCCTCCTCAAAGTCCAGAGCCACCGCCACCGGATCCAGCAGATCGGGCCGTTCTCCGGCATCGCAGGCATCCTGGAGGGCGGCGTAATAGTCGTCCATGGGCTGATCGGTCTCCGGCACCACCAGATAGCGCGTGCCATTCTGATCCATCCAGCGATCCACGCACCAGATGCCCCTCTCCCCCTGGGTCGCGGGCTGGGAGAGCACCAAGGTGTAGACCGTGTCCGCCACTTCTTCATAGCCGGACAGGCCGTAATAGGGCCGGTAGCTCACCCGCAGATGCTCCCCGTGCGGATAGGAGAGCACCCCGTTCACCCGCTGGTAGAAGGGATCCTCCTCCATAGGGGTGAGCCCGGCGCCGGCGGCCAGCTCCTCCAGCCACGCCATCAGGGCTGTCCCTGTATCATGGTAGTCGCCGTAGTGGTCGGGATGGAAGTTCACATCGGTGGGGCTGTGGCAGGCGTAGTACCAGTCCCCGCTCCGGCCCAGGTAGGAACAGCCGCCGGTCAGCTCCCAGCTATAATAGGACTGCTCAAAGCCCACCTGGCTGTAGCGCCCCACCTGGAGGAGCAGTCCGCCCCATTCGGTGTTGTAGTCCGGCGCGTAATAATAGGTGGCCAGCACGCCGGAACCGCCCTCCGTCACATCCCCCGGCCCGGTTACCACAACCTTGTCCGCCAGCTCCGCCGGCAGGGCGGCCAGCCCACTCTCCAGGGGAACCTTCTCCTCCGTCTGAACAGCTAGGTTGGACACGAACTGCCAGCCCTCCCCGCGCTCCCGCAGGGTGACCTGCTTATATCCGTCGCCCATAAAGGTGTCGTCGTAGGTGAGGCGCACCAGCTCGCCACGCCGCTCCCCGCCGGTGAAGGTGACGGAGCCGCGGTAATTGGGGTCGCCGTGGTAGTAGAAATACACATCGAAGTCGGGCAGATAGGTAAAGTGTTCCAGCCCCACCTGGCCGGTCTCCGCCAGGGTGAGGCCCAGATACTCCTCCAACACCTTGTCCATCTGGGCGGTGGTCAGGATGGTGGCCGGGCAGTCGGGGGCATCGCCGCCCTCGGCGGCCAGCATGGCCGCCTCCAGGGCCACCGGGTCGACGCCGTCCGGTGGGGCGGCGTAGTCGGCGTCCCCGTCGCCGCAGTAGAAGAGCTGGAACAGGTCGATCTCCTCCGGCGCGGCATAGGTGGAGCTGAGGAACTGGTTGCGGATGTTCAGGTAGTCCCCGTTGAAAAAGCCGTCTCCGTTGAAGTAGGCCAGCTCCTCCTCCGAGAGCGGCTCCCCGGCGGCGCTCCCCCCGCCGGGGAAGGGTCCAGGCGGG
>OBZV01000907.1_pt1 | contig 13303 bp, 9 predicted proteins | sample 1501581 | NCBI WGS metagenome assembly OBZV01 (sample SAMEA2580257, study PRJEB22360) | human gut metagenome | biome: human gut; feature: human-associated habitat; material: faeces | place: Denmark | collected 2008/2010
GGTTCCGTATAATCATAAACATATCTGCGCTCGAATACCTCCGGTATTTTTCCTGTATGGATCCGGTAAAGATAGGTCTTTTCCACTGCCTGATATCTGCTGTGGAAACGCTCATCCACTCTCTTTACTTCACAGACTGCAATATCTTCCGGAAGGTACTGATTCAGATAAAATAAAATTTTATCCTCATCCCATTCCTCTCTCAGATGAAAATTAGCCGTCTGTCCTTTTGCATGCACGCCTGCATCTGTTCTGCCGGAACCGGTAACCTCCACCTGGTATCCTGCCATTTTGCTCAAAACATCCTGTAACTTTCCCTGTATCGTAAGTTCCGCCGGAAGCACCTGCCACCCGCGGTAACGTGTTCCGTCATATTGTAAGATCATTTTATAATTTGCCATATATCTCTGTTACCTTATATCTGATTTTCGGAAAAAATACTGCCACAGATAGTTTTCCTGCGGCAGTACATCAATTATAATTATTATACCTCTGTTTTCGTTAATTGACAAATCATAAACCACATTTTCCCCTCCATTATTTTATAATTCACACAAACAATTTAAACACACCTTTTGACAGACTGCATCATATAATAGAATGAATGAATCTACGAGGTTTTTCATGTCAGATATTGCCTATACACAAAATAATATCGATCAGGGTGAGTTAAAGATCCACGTAACGGCAAGAGGAAGTAACCGTCCGATCACAAACGCCCGTGTAGCGATCTCCTATTCCGGTGATCCGGACAGTATCGTTGAGGAGGTGAATACAGATGCATCCGGTATGTCCGAACAAATTACGCTTCCTGCGCCTCCGCTTGAATTCTCAATGGAGCCAGGCGAAGAGCAGCCGTTCTCGCAATATAGTATTCAGGTCGATGCTGAAGGATTCCGCCCGTTTACTGTGTCGGGAATTGAACTGTTTTCGAAGCAGCTGTCGCTTCAGGAAGTACGAATGGATGAGGTGGATGCACCGGGGAACCCGGTAGACACGATCGTGATCCCGGTCAATACCCTCTGGGGCGATTTTCCACCGAAAATCGCAGAGTCTGAGATCAAGCCGATCTCCGAGACCGGGGAGATCGTCCTAAGCAGAGTCGTGGTGCCGGAATATGTCGTGGTACATGACGGTCCGCCAAACGATACGACTGCGCGCGATTATTATGTGCGATACAAGGATTACATCAAAAATGTAGCGTCCAGCGAAATCTATTCCACCTGGCCGGATGCGACGCTGCGCGCAAATATCCTTGCAATCATGTCATTTACATTAAACCGGGTGTACACGGAGTGGTACCGGAACAAAGGCTACAGTTTCACGATCACCTCCTCCACCGCCTACGACCAGAAATTTACCTACGGCAGGAACATTTTCCAGAGCATCTCCGACATCGTGGATGAAATGTTCCAGAACTTTTTATCCCGGCCAAACGTCAGCCAGCCGATCTTAACGCAGTACTGCGACGGGGAACGTGTGAACTGCAGCAACTGGCTGAGTCAGTGGGGCAGCAAATACCTGGGTGACCAGAACTATGAGGCAATCGAAATTCTGCGCTACTATTATGGAAACAACATGTACATCAACACGGCAGAAGAAGTATCCGGCATCCCGGCTTCCTGGCCGAGAGTCGACCTTACGATCGGTTCGACCGGCGAAAAAGTGCGTCAGATCCAGGAGGAACTTGCACGGATTTCAAGATCCTATCCGGCGATTCCGACAGTTACACCGGACGGAATCTACGGACCTGCCACAAGAGAGGCTGTCGAGGTCTTCCAGCGTGTCTTCGGTCTGCCGGTCACCGGCGTCATTGACTACCGTACCTGGTATAAAATTTCTGAAATTTATGTGGCAGTGTCGCGCATCGCGGAACTGGTCTAAATGCAAATGGGGGCAGTCACACCAAATACTTTGTGCGGCTTCCCCCAATCTTTTTTTATGCTCAGATACGCGGTCTTTTTCCCCTTTCCGGACACTTTTCCACATATCTTTTTATTTTGCTTCTCTTATTCCACCGTCACTACCTTCGCCAAGTTTCTTGGCTTATCCACGTCAAATCCCTTGTCGGAAGAAACATAATAAGCAAGTAACTGCAGTGCCACGGATGCCGGCATTACCATAAATTCATCCTGCATATCCGGCAGATGGAAGGTATCATATGCACGGTCGATATCTTTTGCAAGACTTTCCTTGATAAAGAGCACGATGTCCGCACCTCTTGACCGTACCTCCTTGATATTTGACAGCTCTTTTGACATTAATTTTTCCTGTGTCACTGCTGCAACGACCGGCGTATCCTGCGTGATGAGTGCGATCGGTCCGTGTTTTAATTCGCCGGACGCATACGCCTCAGAATGAATGTAGGATACCTCCTTTAACTTCAGAGAACCCTCTAACAAAATAGAGTAATCAAGTCCACGGCCGATCATAAACAGATCTTTCGCCTCTAACACCTTGTTGGCAAGTTTATGGATCTCCTGCCGTCCCTCTAACACTTTTTTCATGACATCCGGCGTGCGCTGCAGCTCACGGATAAAACTCTGTGTCTCTTCCTGTGAAAAGACACCGCGAAGCTGTGCCATTTTTGCCACGATCAGATAAAATACAGCAAGCTGTGTCGTGTATGCCTTGGTACTTGCAACGGCGATCTCCGGTCCTGCGTTGGTATAGAGCACATAATCACTCTCACGCGCAATGGAAGATCCTTTTACGTTGATGATGGATAAACATTTCGCTCCACGTTTTTTTGCATACTTGACTGCCTCTAAGGTATCGATCGTCTCACCGGACTGTGAAACTGCGATGACTAATGATTTCTCATCGATGACCGGATCCGAATACATAAACTCGGATGCCATATCGACATCGATGTGCATATGAAGAATCGACTTTATCAGTGCCTGTGCCACAAGACCGGCATGCATTGCAGTTCCACATGCGATAATGTTGACACGCTCACACTGTGTAAAGATCTCATCCGGCACACCGTCTGCCGTAAAGTCCGGCATTCCACTTGTGATGCGGTTTGTGATTGTACGCTCGATCGCATCCGGCTGTTCCATGATCTCTTTTTCCATATAAAACGGATAACCGTTCTTTCCGGCATTATTAAGTTCCCAGTCTACTTCAAGATAGTCCGGCTCCACCTGATTGCCATTGAAATCTTTTAAGACAATGGCATCTTTTGCCAGTTTTAAAATATGATACTCCGGAACAACAAAATAGCGGTTGGTAAAACGGCAGAGTGCTGTCAGGTCAGATGCAAGCATAGCCCCCTCTTTGCAAAGTGTTGCGACGATCGGGCTGACATTTCTGACAGAGTATATCTCGCCCTGATGATCTTCGAATAAGATCACTAATGCAAATGTTCCTTTTAATTTGGAAACTGTCTTTTTGATGGCTTCATCCGGATCACCGGTATAAAACTTATTTAAAAGTGCAGCCACAACCTCACTGTCTGTCTCTGATTTTAAAACACTTTCCAGTTCATAGTCGGCGATCAGCTCTCTGTAATTTTCAATGATGCCATTGTGTACCAGAGTCACTTTTCCAACCTGGTGCGGATGTGCGTTTGTATCATTGACACCGCCGTGTGTTGCCCATCTGGTATGACCAATTCCACACTCTGTGATCAGTTTTTCTGACTCACAAATGGCTCTTAAATCTTTTACTCTTCCCGCACATTTATAAACTTTCGTCTGTTTCAGGCCAGTATCTGCCAAAGCAATTCCCGCACTGTCATATCCGCGGTACTCAAGAAGCTCTAACGCATCAAGTAACACTCCTTTTACATCTTCACTACCTGTATAACCAATAATTCCACACATAAATTTTCCTCTTTTCTATCTATCAACTGTTTCCGGCACAATCCCACCGGTACACTCATTTTTCCTAACCAGTTCCACTGTCAGAAGATCCTCTTCTGACAGCAAAAATATTTTTCAGGTTATCTTCTCCCTTATACCGTATTTGTTTTGCAGTCACCTGCATATTTGCCGGTATATCTCGCACCGGGAGTGTACGGAAGAGCATCCGCCGAATCTTCGATCACTCTCCTCCTCGTTAACCTGCTGATTGAAACACAGGTAATTCCTGAACATATCACAATGTCTGTTCACAGAACCTTCCTATGCATTTTCCACAGGTGCATGGCGCTAATAAGGAGACAACAGACTGCATATCCTTCCGGCAGATCTGCTGTCACATTTATGTATCCGGTATACGGGCGCAAAGACCGCGTATCTGAACATAAAAAATAATATACTTTTTATTCAATTTTCAAGGTTCAACATGCTTTACTATACTATGATATGAAAAAAAAGTCCAGTGTTTCCCATCAAAGATGGCCGTTCAGACATTTTTTATTCATGCATCGATTTCCAGACTGATTCCCCATTTGGAATATACTGGCAGAATGCATCCACCATAATACTGCGGAACGGGCGGACCGCCTCTTCGAGTCCGAATGCTGCCGGGTAATCTTTCGTCACAAGATCAATGTCCTGTGCGATCTTTTCTGCAACTGCTGCATCTTTGATCGGCACGATACCAAACAATGTGGAGCAGTACGCCCTGCTTCCGGTACAGGATGCCAGATAGGTATATGCAAAATTTTTCCACTCTTCCTCAAGTATATATCCACAAACATCTTCCACATCAGCATCCTTTTCCACATTTTGTTTCTCATCTGTCCGGATACCGAGCTGCATAAGATATCCACAAAGTTCTTTTTTCTGTCTTTTTTTCTGAAAAAAGGATACACCACCTGCACTGGCTGCCTGTATCATCATCCATGCGCGCAGAAAATGATCCGCACGTTTTTCTGCCGGATGATCTCCAAAGCGCTTTCTTAAAATCAAAAGGCGTTTTTCATCCAATGCCGGATCTAACTTCTGCTCGATTGCAAGCTGCAGAATACGTTCACGTTCATTAATATCCTCAATCTCATAATAATGGGCGGGCCATTCCAAAAGATAGTCCACGTTTTCATTATTCAAAAGCATTTACTCTGTATCTCCTTCCATGTACGAATCCACATCATCACAGGTCACTCTCGCATAAGGCAGACGGATATATTTTCCATCGATCAGATTCAGATCCGACAGATCACCTCCGGTGGAAAGCTCATATGCAAGATTTAACATTGCATCTGCCTGGCCTTCTTTATCATTATAGACCGTTCCGATTATCTCTTTATTCTTGACCGCCTCTAATCCTACATCAGTCCCATCGATTCCAATGACCGCCGGCCATTCATCCTTTGTAAGATCGGACGCTTTGAGCGCATCGATCGCACCTAGCGCCATATCATCATTATTGGCAATGACCAGTTCAATGCTGTCACCAAACTGTGACATAAGCTGTGCCATTTTCGTCTGCGCCTGTGCACGATTCCAGTTTGCGATCGCATATCCCAGCTTTTCTACTTCCACTCCACTGTCGATCATTGTGCTGACCGAATATTCCGTGCGGACGATAGCATCCTGATGACCGGCTTCGCCCTCCAACACCACATACTGAAAAATCCCGTCTCCGTTTTTATCCAGTGACTGATCGGTCAGAAATGCTTCCGCTGCAAGCTCTCCCTGCATGATACCGGACTCAAATGCCTGCGCTCCGACATAATAAAGCCTCGTCCAGCGCTCTAAATCTTCCTCCACCAGTTCGCGATTGAAAAAAATAACCGGAATATTGTTTTTTTCCGCAAGATCAATGATTGCGGTAGGATCCGTCCTGTCCACCAGATTGACACAGATCACATCGCATCCCTCCGTGATCATGTTTTCAACCTGACTGTTCTGCGTCGACTGGCTTGCCGATGCATTGTAAGTGTCGATATTGATCGCAACACCCGTCTCTTCTTCTTTTTTTGTCGCATAATCATTAAAATCTTTCATCATTTCTGATACAAATGTATCATACTGATCATAAACAGATATGCCGATCTTAATGCTCTTTTTGGCATCTTCCCTGCCGCCGCAGCCGCCAATTACCACACTCATGACTAAAATTCCACCAAAAGCCACGGTCATTTTTTTACTTTTTTTCCATTTCTTCAAGACTTGTTCCCCCATCAACATGTGCCGGACTTTTTCTGCTCCACACATTTACATCTACCCCCCATTTGTATATCACTGCACGATAGGAAATAAAATTTTCTGATTTTCCTCGTCATACAGATTATCTTTTGTGATCGTAAGAAACCCGACTTTTTCTGTTTTTGCCGAAGATAACGGCTCGCGCAGCTGACCCGCGATCGCTGCCGCACTTAAATATCCGATATTGAACTCATTCGGTACGACCAACGCTCCTATCACACCCTTATCCAGATAATACACATTTTTTTCTGAGCAGCCAATTCCATACAGTCCAAATTCTGTCTGTTCCTGCGCCTGCAGATAATCAACAGCCTGTTCCGTTCTGTCATTATCTAATGATACCACGATGTCTACCCTCTTTTTCTCAAGGCACCATTCAAATGTATTATTTACATTGTCTTCATCAGACAGATTCCATAAAATGGATGCCCCGGCAGACTCTATTTTGTCCATAAAACCTTTCAGGCACTGCTGTCCGGCAGTCTGTTTTAAGTTACCGGCAAGAATCCCAATGTCCGTATCTTCAAGCTTTTCCCCATAATCCGCAATAACAGCTTCGGCAACTGCCTCCCCCATCTCATAAGACTGCGGCAGAATTGCTGCATACATTCCCTCAGCTTCCACATCCGTTTCCACCAGAATCATCTTATCAGAACCGATTTCCACAGCAGAATCATCCGTATAATTGCTGCTGTCACACATTTCAACGATCACGCCCTTTGCTCCATTATCGATCTCCCTGTGAATGATCTGGTACTCTTCCTCAATACCGGAAAATGCGCCTGTCGAAACCACATTTAAACGGATATGATAATCTTCCGCTCCTCGTTCAAGTCCTTCCCGAAAAGATGTAAATCTGTCACTGCTGCTGTTTTCTACGATCACGGATACCGGATACCATTCCTCATCCTTGCTGCCATCAAGCATCCCATATGTCGCAAACGCAATAAATGCAATGATCACTAAAATCAATGCCATTAAATAGATCAAATTATTTTTTCCGGTCCGCTTCATAGTTGTTTTCTCCCTGACTCTTAACCGTTCCTGCTCCTCCGGCGTATAGACGATATACGGCAAATGGATTCTGACTGTGGTTCCCTCATCCGGCTCGCTTTCTATCTCCAGACCATATTCCTCACCGAAACGCAGCCTGATCCGGTTATGTACATTCAAAAGTCCCACACCAGATCCACGTTTGTGTACACGGTTATTTTCCTTCAAAAGCTGTTCCACTTCATCTTCCGGTATTCCAAGTCCGTTATCTCTGACCTCAATATAGATATCATCTTCCCTGCGATATCCATTGACATCAATTTCTCCGTCTCCATCCATACATTCCACGCCATAATAAATCGCATTTTCAAGCAGCGGCTGCACCACCAGTTTTACCGTACAGCACTGCAGGATCTCCGGATCTATATCAAACCGTACCTCAAAAATATTTTTATAGCGTACTTTCTGGATATTCATATAGTTTCTGGCATGTTTCAGCTCATCTTCCACACTGATGACTGTTTTTCCCCTGCTTAAACTGATACGGAAAAGACTCGCTAACTGTGTGATCATAAATACCGCATCCTCATACCGTTCTCCCTCGATCATCCAGACGATCGAGTCAAGTGTATTATACAAAAAATGAGGGTTGATCTGCGACTGAAGCGCATCGAGTTCACTTTTTCTTTTTTCTTCCTGCTCGACCACAATATCCTGCATCAGCTGCCTGATCTGTTCCACCGTGGAACGGAGTGTACACCCTAAATGTTCCACTTCCATAGATCCGCCGATATAGATAGACGGGTTCATATTTCCGGTCTCCCACTCCTTGACCGAATTATTTAATTTTTTCAGCGGCATGGCAATACTTGCAGACACAAGCTGATTTAAAAGGATCACCGCAAGCATAGATACTGTCACTAGCATGATCACAAAATATTTTGTGCCTGTCATTCCCATATCAAAGGAACTCATTGGCACAACACTGACGATCTTCCATCCGGTATAACTGACCGTCTTTACCGTAACAAGGCGTTTTTCCCCCTGGAAAATCTCTTCCGTGCTTCCATCCTCGTACCCTGCTGCCTCGATATTATTCTCCTGATAAAGATCGGTATAGATCAGCTTCTGTCTCGGATGATAAATGATCTCACCCTTTCCGTCGATCAGGTAAACATACTCCGAAGAATTTCCAACATTCGCTTTTTTTAAGATCTGTTCAATACTGTTGTAGTTCATATCGACCAAAAGTACTCCCAGCGTCGATGTTCCATTACTTGTCAGCTCCACGGCACGGCTTAAGGATACGACCCAGTAATAACGGTAAGATGGATCGCCAAACAGATTCTGCACATGCGGTGTCGAAAAATGAAGGTTTTCCATCTGACCGACCGCATCGGTAAACCACTGCTGCTTCACAATATTTACCTGACTTTTTTCATTCGCAACAGGTACTGCTGCCACAAGCTGTCCCTCTCCCGTATAACAGGCAATACTGATCAGGTTATCTTTATTCGCCTCATATAAGAGATTCATTTCTTCATCCATGGTATCACTGGCAAGATCTTTATTCTTGATGACACTGTAATACATAGTATCAGAAATACGGCGCATGTTTCGGAGATAATCCTCAAGGTTGATGGCTGTCTGATTTAAAAGCTGCCCCGTACTCTCAATCGTCATCGCTTCTGCTCTGTTTGAAAACTGCCGGTAAAGTGTGACGCCAAGAAAGGCCATACTACATATGGACAGAATCGTAAACGAAATCGATATCGTCATCTGAATACTGTGCGGTTTTGTCATTTTCCTGATATATGCAGTTAATTCTCTTATTTTATCTTTGATATTTGACAAACTCATTTTCTTTTTTCTGCTTTGTACTTTGAAGGTGACATTCCAAACTGTTTTTTAAATGCGTAACTGAAATAATTCGGATCAGAATAGCCCACTTTTTCTGCAATCACATATGTTTTTTCATCCTGATTCAAAAGCAGATCAAGCGCCTGTTCCATCCGATACTCTGTCAGATAATTGATAAAAGTTTTTCCGGTCTCCTTTTTAAACACGGTAGAAAAGTACGCCGTGCTGACCGAAAGATTTTTACATACACTCTCCACATTGAGTCCTGAATCTGCATAGTGTTCCCTGACATACTCGATCGCTTTTGTGACAAATGATTTCGTCGTGTCCTGTCTGCCATTCTGGATCATCTCCTGCATCTGACGTCCGGTCTTTAGCAGCCAGTTTTCCAGTGCCTCCGGCGATTCCATCTGAAGAACTTCCCGGTAGATATCTCCCGTACCACTGAAAATTTCGTCCAGATTCAGCCCGTTTAATGTTCCAAAACGGAAGATTTCCGCAATAAGTTCCGTGATAAATATCTGATATTTCTGCAGTGATGCTCCACGTCCGGAAAGCTGTGTCACGCTTTCTTTGACTGCTTCTTTCAGCGCCTGCTCATCCCCGGTCTTAATCTTTTTTAAAATATTCCCGATCGACTGCTCTTCCCACGGTTCCTCTGCACTGCCCTGCGGATCGATCTCCGCAATATTAATGGCTCTTGTATTTCCATAGATCACACGGTAGGAAACCGCATTGCGCGCCCCCTGATAGGAAGCCGGCAGCTCTGCGATCTCATCACAGACCGGACCGATTCCTGCCGTCACCTTCGCACCGCAGACACGTTTCGCCAGCTTGCAAAACCGATCCATTGCATTGGTATATGCCGTGATTTCTTCCGTTTCTTTTAACTGTGTGATCACAAGGATGTCTCCGAGATAAAAGAATGTGTTCGATCTCCACTTGTCCACAAACTGTTCCTCAGCAAGCTGTTTGACGGACATTCCAAGCAAAAACGGATCGAGTTCAAGCTGTGGATCCGGCGTGCTGATATGTAATATAGTTGCCACATAATATGGTCCGCTCCACGGTATCTGGTATTGTTTCAAATATTTTTCAATCTCAGATGCCGGAATTCTTCCCTCAATCAATGATGTATAAAAGTTTTCCTGCAATACCGGAAGACTCTCCATATAATAAGCGCGCAGTTTTTCGATATTACGTTTTTCATCAAGCTCTCTGTCAAGGTTTGTCCTGATACGCTCAAACACTTCCCGCAGTTCATTGGAATTGATCGGCTTTAAAATGTACTCCTCCGCCTCGATCTTAATTGCCTCTTTTGCATATTCAAATTCATCAAATCCAGAAAAAATAATAATTTTTATTTTCTGATATAGTTCTTTTAATTTCTTGCTTAAGGTCAGTCCGTCCATGTATGGCATTTTGATGTCTGTCATCACAACATCCGGCTGGATTTCCTCTGCCATCTCTAATGCTTCGACGCCATTTCTGGCATACCCGGCAATACGAAACCCCATCGCTTCCCAGTCAAGCTTTTTCATAATGACAGAATATACTTCTTCCTCATCATCCACCAATAATACCGAATATAAATTCATCGTGTTCTATTCTCCATTCCAATATGAAAAAATCATATTTTCACATTTTCTTCCGCTAGTCTCCATATTTTGCATTCATATTATGCCATAAAATTCCGAGGATCACCGTACAGATAATGATCTCTGCCACTGCCACATAGGTGTTCCAGAATAATAAAAGCATCATGACAAGTGTTGCCACTGCAAAAAAGAACATCAGCTTTCCGGCGCATTTTGCATAGTTTTCTTCGTCTTTTACCGGTGGTTTATTCTTTCCTCGGATGGCGGAGATATCTTTCATAAACCATAACCGCATTCCATAATAGATCAAAATCACAAATAAAAGTAATGGTATCCCTGCTGTCTCTAAAATCTGATCTGTTGTCATATAATCCTTGTTTTCCTCCATTGTTTTACTAAGCAAAAATAACGGCTGGTCTGTAACCCCCAGCCGTTATTTTACAGTCCGATATAAGAATTATACCGTATGTTTTATTTTCTTGCTATATATTTTCTGATATCCAGAGAAATTGCTACGAAGATTACAACACCGATTGCGATGTACTGTGCGTTTGCATTCATTCCTAAGTACTGGAGAGCAACCTTCAATAACTCGAATACTGCAACACCGATGATAGCGGATGAAACTTTACCACGACCACCTGTTACGGATACACCACCGATCGTACATGCTGCGATTGCTTCCATTTCGTAACCATACCCGGTCTGAACAGATGCACCACCTGCTTTTGCGCCGAGCATGAATCCTGCAAGACCATACATAGCTGCTGCTTTCATGTAGATTAAGATCAATGTCTTTTTCACCGGAACACCTGCAACCTCTGCTGCCTGTGGGTTACCACCGATTGCATACATATATTTTCCATGACGTGTCATGTTGAAAATGAACCATGTGATCGCTGCCACAATAATTGCAATCCAGATCAGGTAGTTGATTCCGAGAAATTTTTTGTTTGCAACATTGGTATATGCCTCAACATATCCACCAAGAGGTGTTGCGTTTGTAACGATAAGTCCAATACCATAAACGATTTCCATCATTGCTAAGGTTGCAATGAAAGGCGGTACATTTAAGTATGCAATAAAGATACCGGTTACTGTACCAAATGCTGCACAGATGAGCATTGCGATGATCGCTACTAAAACTACGTTCAATGGTTTCATATCCGGGAAGAATTTACCGGAATAATCCAGACGCTGTAACAACATACCGGAAATACATGCACCGAAACCAATCATACGTCCTGCGGAAAGGTCACATCCTGCGGTGATAACACATCCTGCAATACCAAGTGCAATGACAAGTCGTGAACTCATATTCATAAGAATATTCATTAAGTTGTTGCCTGTGAAGAAGTTATTGGATGTCAAACCAGTATAGATTACCAGAATGAACATTACAATAATAACCCCGTTGTTAATCAAAAAATCTTTTACTTTCTGCTGTTTTGTCTTTCCCATTTTCGTCTCCTCCTATCGCATCAGAATCTTGTTGCGTATTCCATAATTTTTGCCTGTGTCATATCTTCCGGTTCCTTCACTTCACCGGTCAGTTTTCCGTTACACATAACACAAATTCTGTCTGACATTCCAAGAAGCTCTGACATCTCGGAAGAAATCATAATGATCGCTTTGCCCTGTTTTGCCAGGTCGCACATGATCTCATAAATCTCATGTTTTGCACCTACGTCGATACCACGGGTAGGTTCATCCATGATCAGAACATCCGGGTCATTGGCTAACCATCTTGCAACGATTACTTTCTGCTGGTTACCTCCGGACAGATTGGAAATATGTTCTTTCATGCTCGGAGTCTTGATACTTAATTTTTTAATGCTGCTTGTTACGATCTCATTGATCTTTTTGTGATTTAAAACAAATCCTGCATTCAGATATTTATTGTAGATAGATACACCTACATTATCTTTGATAGACAGGCATCCGAAAATACCGTTTCCTCTTCGATCCTCAGTGATCAGTCCGATTCCGGCATTCATCGCATCGATTGGATGTTTGATCTTTACTTTTTTGCCATGCATATAGATCTCACCGGATGCAATACCACGGATACCGAAGATTCCTTCCATCAATTCTGTTCTCTGTGCACCTACCAGTCCACCAAATCCAAGGATTTCTCCTTTGTGGAGCTGAAAACTTACATTCTGGAATGATTTTGCATGGATGGAGCAAAGATTTTTTACTTCCATAACCACTTCATCACCCGGTTTGTTTTCTCTCGGTGGATATACATTTGTCAGCTCACGGCCAACCATCTTTGTGATGATCTGATCTGTGGTCATCTCTGCTGCCGGCCAGGTTCCAACATATGTACCATCCCGCATGACTGTGATATCATCAGCGATTCGTTTGATCTCATCCATCTTATGTGAAATGTAGACCATTGCCACACCTTTGTCTCTTAAATCATTCATGATGCGGAACAATGCTTCTACTTCATTATCAGAAAGAGATGATGTCGGCTCATCAAAGATGATAACCTTTGCCTGTTGGGAAACTGCCTTTGCAATCTCAACGGACTGCATCTGACCTATGGATAAAGATCCAAGCTGTGCTTTCGGATCAAAGTCCATTTTTACTTCTTTTAACCATTTTGCAGTATCCTCATACATTTTCTTATGATCGATCACTTTTAATGGTCCACACTTTGTCGGGAATCTTCCCAGGTACATATTTTCTGCAACGCTTCTTGCCGGTACCGGCTGCAGTTCCTGATGTACCATGGCAATTCCT
>OBZV01000909.1_pt1 | contig 13262 bp, 10 predicted proteins | sample 1501581 | NCBI WGS metagenome assembly OBZV01 (sample SAMEA2580257, study PRJEB22360) | human gut metagenome | biome: human gut; feature: human-associated habitat; material: faeces | place: Denmark | collected 2008/2010
CTGCCAGTGGCAGGTTCTGTAGATTTTGTTTTCCGTGTGTTTAATGGAAGAGGGTGTATTGAGAAAAGTTCTCAATACACCCTCTTCCATTTTCGAAAAAAAAGTGTATCATATTAGTTAGATAAAACTAACTAATATACTTACATAAAAGGAGGCAGTACATGAGTGTAGTAATCGTAGGCGGACATGACAGAATGGTTCATCAGTATAAAAAGATCTGTAAAGAGTACAAATGCAAAGCAAAAGTATTCACACAGATGTCGGGAAACTTAAGTGAGAAGATCGGAAGTCCCGATCTGTTAATCTTATTTACCAATACAGTATCTCATAAGATGGTACACTGTGCAGTAACAGAAGCGGAAAAATGTAATGCACAAATCGTAAGATGCCACACAAGCAGCGGAAATGCTTTAAATGAGATTCTTCAGAATGCCTGTACGGCATAAGTATCTGGAATGTGGGGCAGTTCATACCAGATGAAAGCTTTATAAAACTCCATGAGCTGATAATAGTAAAAATCATATAAAAAGAGAAAGAAAGGACAAGGAGACGAGTAGGGTACATTTCCTGGTCCTTTTCTTGATTTTTTTTAAACTTAAAATTCCATAATGACAGTCCTTGCGTTTGGTAGACAAAATACGATATAATAAAAAATGTTTGACTTAAAAAGTAAAGAGAGGTTTATGGAATGAAGAGAGAGACATTTGGATCAAGACTGGGCTTCATCCTTGTATCTGCAGGATGTGCCGTTGGTATTGGAAATGTGTGGAAGTTCCCGTACATGTGTGGACAGTTCGGCGGGGCTGCATTCATTTTAATCTATCTGGTGTTCCTTCTGATCATGGGAATGCCGGTTATGGTCTGTGAATTTGGTGTCGGACGTGCCAGCAGACACAGTGTTGCCGCTGCATATGAGACACTGGAACCAAAAGGAACAAAGTGGCATATTACGAAATGGATCGGTGTTATCGGATGCTATTTCCTGATGATGTTCTATACCACAGTTGGTGGATGGATGCTGTATTATTGCGTCAGAAGCTTCAGAGGAGATTTTGTGGGTGCGGATATGAAGACTGTATCTGCAGGATTCAGCGATATGCTAGGAAATATGCCGCTTATGGCATTCTGGACGATTCTGATATGTATCATTGGATTCGGTGTATGTGCGTTTGGAATCCAGAAAGGTATCGAAAAAGTTTCCAAGTTCATGATGACAGCACTGCTTTTGATCATGATCGTACTTGCGATCCATTCTGTGATGATGAAAGGTGCCGGAGCAGGAATTCGTTTTTACCTGATCCCTGATTTCAAACAGATGGCAGAGATTGGAATCGGAAATGTAATTTTCGGGGCTATGAGCCAGGCATTTTTTACATTATCAATCGGTATCGGAGCTATGCTGATCTTTGGAAGTTATATGGAAAAAGACCAGAGATTATTCGGAGAGGCTGTGAATATTACCGTGCTTGATACGATCGTAGCGCTGATGGCAGGTTTCATTATTATCCCTGCATGCTTTGCATATGGAATTGAACCGGGAGCAGGCCCGAGCCTTATATTTATCACGATCCCGAATACTTTCGCACAGGTAGCAGGCGGACGTGTATGGGGAGGATTATTCTTCCTGTTCTTAAGCTTTGCTGCATTTACGACACTGGTTGCGGTATTTGAAAATATTATTTCTTTCGATATGGATTTATTCGGATGGTCAAGAAAGAAGAGTACACTGGTAAGTCTGATCCTGATTATTATTTTAAGTATGCCATGCGTAATGGGATTCAATGTGTTAGCCGGATTTATTCCGCTTGGAGAAGGCTCAACGATCATGGATCTGGAAGATTTCATCGTATCGAATAACCTGCTTCCACTTGGAAGTCTGGGATATGTATTGTTCTGTACAAAGAAGAATGGCTGGGGATGGAACCATTTCCTCGAAGAGATCAACCAGGGAGAAGGATGGAAGTTCCCGTCAGGAATCAAGGGATATATGTCTTATGGATTACCGCTTCTGATCATCATCATTTACCTGAAGGGATATTATGATAAATTTCAACCAATGGGAACGAAGACACTGATTGGTTGGATGATCGTGGCATTCTTATTCCTTGCATTTGTGATCGGATGCTCTTGTGGAAAAAGTAATGCGGAAAAAGTGGATAAGTAAAGTGAAAAAGTAAAAAGATGTGGAAAAAGGATAAGTTCTTTCATGAAGAGAGAAAGAACTTATCCTTTTTTCGCCATGCGTTCGAAAGAAGATGCCAATGGCAAGTCCTATATGTGGCAAAGTATGTAAGTGAATTTAATTCTTCGTCTCGTATGCTGCCTGGCGTACATCCGGGATTGCGATCAGTACCGGATATAATACAGCAGAGATAATAAGTCCGCCGACTCCCTGGATAATATTAGCAGGGATACTTGCAGCAGCGCCGCTTCCATACAGGAAGAACTCGCAGATAAAATATCCACCGGCGACGAATACGATATCTGTAATACCTCCAAGGATAACTGCGACGTAACGGTTCTTACCGTAACGGCACATCTTCTGGTAAATCAGTCCGGATACCAGTGCGACAAGCCCCTTGATCACCAGTGTGATCGGAACGTATACAAAATATCCACCGATCAGGTCAGACAGTGCAGAACCGATACCACCGGCAAGCATACCATATACAGGACCAAGGATGATACCTGCGAGGATTACGATTGCATCACCAGGATGGATATATCCGCCGGTTCCCGGTGTCGGAATACGGATGGACATTGTAGCAACACAGGCTAACGCAGCGAATAATGCTGTCATAATTATTTTTTTCAGATTGGAATTCATAACCAAAACCCTCTTTCCTTTCGTAATTGCCATTACTGTACAATAGTAGTGGCATGAAATAAAGAGCCAGTTATGAGAAAATATACCATACCAGTTGTAAAAATACTAGAAAAGAATATTAGAAAAGAAAGGAAGTACGTGTATGAAATTTCGGGTAATCTTTTGATAAAGAAAAAGAAATCCTGTACTTTTATATAGAATCGTGCTATACTGCTACAGTTGAAATTCAATGTGATAATGCGGTAATGCGATACAAAATCAAAAATATGATTTATAAATAGGAAAGGACTAGAAGTAATGTTGGCAACAATCGAATCAATCAACAATGTGGTAAATAACTTCATCTGGGGAGTACCGGCCATGATCTGCATCGTAGGAGTAGGGCTTTTATTAAGCATCAGAACCGGATTTCTTCAGATCCGTAAATTCCCATATGCGATGAAAGTAACAATCGGCCGGATGTTGAAAAAAAGAGAAGCTTCAGACGGAGCACTGACACCATTCCAGGCAGTATGTACGGCACTGGCTGCGACCGTCGGAACCGGTAATATTGCAGGTGTGGCAGGAGCAATCGCGATCGGAGGCCCGGGTGCAGTCTTCTGGATGTGGATATCAGCACTTCTTGGAATGTGTACAAAGTTTTCAGAAGTAACGCTTGCGGTACATTTCCGGGAGAAAAACGCGGAAGGTGATCTGGTCGGAGGACCTATGTACTACATAAAAAATGGACTGAAGAAGCAATGGCATTGGCTGGCCTATCTGTTCGCGGCATTTGGTGTACTGACGGTATTCGGAACGGGGAATGCAACACAGGTCAATACCATCACGACAGCAATTGATTCAGCTCTGTATAATTATGGTGTGATCAGTGAACAGAATGTGAGTACTCTGAATCTGGTGATCGGAATTATTCTGGCAGTATTGATCGGGCTGATCCTTCTTGGAGGAATCAAACGAATCGGGCAGGTAGCGGAAAAGCTGGTTCCGTTTATGGCGGTCATTTATATTATTCTTGCAATCGGAGTTGTGATCTTGAATTACAGAAATATCCCGACAGTATTCGCTTCTATTTTTAAAGGTGCCTTTTCACCCGCATCTGTGACCGGCGGTGCAGTAGGATCTTTCTTCATGAGTATGAAAAAAGGTGTATCCAGGGGAATCTTTTCAAATGAAGCAGGACTTGGTACTGGTTCGATTGCTCATGCATGTGCGGATACAAGAAAGCCTGTAAAGCAGGGATTCTTTGGAATATTCGAAGTCTTTGTGGATACAATTGTGATCTGTACACTGACGGCACTTGTCATTCTGTGCAGCGGCGTACCGGTTGGATATGGAGATGCGGCCGGTGCAGAACTTACGATTCTTGGATTTACTTCCACTTACGGAAGCTGGGTATCGATATTTACGGCCATTGCAATGTGCTGCTTTGCATTTTCTACGATCATTGGATGGGGACTTTATGGAACACGTTGTGTGGAGTTCCTGCTTGGTACCCGCGCAAACAGACCATTTATGATATTGTATGCACTGGTAGCGATTGTCGGCGCAACTATGGAACTGGGACTGATGTGGAATATTGCAGAGACATTTAATGGTCTGATGGTTATCCCGAACCTGATAGCAGTCTTCCTGCTGTCAGGAGTTGTGGTCAGACTTGTGAAAGAATATTTTGACAGAGAGGGCAAAAATGTATAAAAGATGCCGCTTAGTCACCGGAAGGTGACTGGGCGGCATTCTTTTTATACTGACTGGGTGACATGCCCATGTAACGCTTGAAAATCTGGCCATAATATGCCGGTGAGGAAAATCCTACAAGTCCGGCAATCGTAGTAATATTCTCCCCGTCCATAAGAAGTGGAATACTGTTCTGAATCCGTGTAGACAGCAGGTAATCGAAGATGGTCATCCGTATATATTTTTTGAAGAAGCGGCAGCATTCACTTTTGCACAGTCCGGCGTGGGCGGCGATATCTTCGAGACTGAGTTCTTCAGAAGCATGCTCCTGAAGATAAGAAAGAATGTCTTTCAAACGCTGTAAATGCTTCTGTGGATGCGGAGTATCCTGGGCAATCTGGACATAATGCAGATAAAGCCGGTGCCAGATCTCACAGAGCAGGAGATGAATACGGAATTCATAGTCAGGGAGTTCCGGCTGTTCCGCTATGCCTTCATATCCGGGAATGAAGGCATCGGAAGAAGATTGAACCTGGCAGGTTAATGTATATATTTCTTTTATGTATTCGATAATTTCATTTTGCCATGGAATTTCCGGTTTTAATACAAGTGAAGACCAGAATTCGTTGGAAGTGATAAAATCGACATATTTGGTCTGCAGGATACTGTTCTCGTAGCCATAGATGAATTTGGGATGAAATGTGACAGAGATATAATTACAGTCCTGGTCATCAATCATATATCCGGCATGTAAAGCATTACTGTTGCAGAATATCCCTTCGCCTTCTGAGATAATATAACGCTGGTCATTGACGACATATTCCATCTGTCCGGATACGAACCATGTAAGTTCGATCTCCGGATGCCAGTGCCACATGAAGGAATGCTGTTCATAAGACTGTATTGCCTCTGGGGATACCTGAACGGGGAAAGTGTAACTTCCGTGTTCTTTTACTTCTTTTTTGTTTTTTTCTGTAAGAATCTGAATACCTTTCATATCATCCTCCGTATATAAAAGTCAAAAACAAATAAAATCTCAATATTCTTATAAAATATGCCAATATTCTTATTGTGAGAATTTGCATATCTCATTATGATTATATTATAGCAATAACAGAAGACAGTCAACTACAAAAAAGTATGTAAGTGGATGTTAAAGAAGGCCTGAAACTTAAGGGATGAAAGAAAAAATGATAAAAATGTATTAAAAATGGAGGTAATGGAATGCAGAAAGAGCAATTGATCGCAAAATTTCAGGAATTATACGGAGAAGGCGGGGAAATCCGTACTTATTTTGCACCGGGGCGAGTAAACCTGATCGGAGAACATACAGATTATAACGGAGGTCATGTATTCCCATGTGCACTGACAATGGGAACATGGGCAGTGGTAAGGAACAGAGAAGACAGAAAATTAGGTTTCTTCTCTTTGAACTTTGAAAAGCTTGGAATCATTGAGACAAGTCTCGATGAATTGATTCCGAGTAAAAATGCCGGATGGACGAATTATCCGAAGGGAGTAATGTGGGCATTCGAAAAGAGAGGGTATGAACTGACACATGGAATGGATATCCTGATCTATGGAAATATTCCGAATGGTTCCGGACTTTCTTCTTCCGCATCACTGGAAGTGCTGACAGGACTGATGTTAAAAGATACATTTGGATTTGAAGATCTCTCCATGATCGATCTTGCATTGATCGGACAGTATTCGGAGAATAATTTCAATGGATGCAACTGTGGAATTATGGATCAGTTCGCAAGTGCGATGGGTAAGAAAGATCATGCAATTTTCCTGGATACCAATACATTAAAATACGAATATGCACCGGTCGTTCTTGAAAATGCGAAGATCGTGATCATCAACAGTAAGGTAAAGCACAGTCTGGTTGATTCTGCTTACAATGACAGAAGAAATGAATGTGAGACTGCATTAAAGGAACTTCAGAAAGTTACAGATATAAAGACACTTGGAGATCTTACAGAGGACGGATTCGAACAGTACAAGGATGCGATCAAAGATCCGGTCAGACAGAAGCGTGCGAAACATGCGGTATATGAGAATCAGAGAACTATTCGTGCAGTAGAAGCACTCCGTAACAACGATGTGAAATTATTCGGACAGCTTATGAATGCATCTCATGAGTCACTTCGTTATGATTATGAAGTGTCCTGTGAAGAGATAGATATTCTGGTAGATCTGGCGCAGGCAATGCCGGGGGTTATCGGTTCACGTATCACCGGAGGTGGATTCGGCGGATGTACGGTCAGCATCGTTGAAGAAGGAACGGTAGATAAGTTTATCGAGGAGATTGGAAAGACATATAAAGAAAAAGTCGGACATGAAGCAGAATTCTATGTAGTAGATATCGGTGACGGAGCAAAGATTGTATAAATTCACAGAATAGAAAAAAGAACGGAAGGATCAGAATATGTTGTATGAAAATATTAAGAAACTGGTAGAATATGGTATTCAGACCGGACTGACACCGGAATGTGAGAGAATTTACACAACAAATTTATTGTTAGAATTATTCCAGGAAGATTCATATGAAGATGTAGAAATCGACAGCAGTTCCATCGAGCTGGAAGCAGTTCTGGAAGGATTACTGGATGAGGCGGTAAAAAGAGGAATCATTGAAGACAGTATCGGATTCCGTGATCTTTTCGATACGAAGATCATGAATTGTCTGGTACCAAGACCGGCTCAGGTACAGAAGACATTTGCGGAAAAATATGAAGAATCTCCGGAAGCTGCGACAGAATATTTCTACAAATTAAGTCAGGACAGCAATTATATCCGCAGATACCGTGTGAAAAAGGACATGAAGTGGAAAGTAGATTCCCCATATGGTAAGATTGACATCACAATTAATCTGTCCAAGCCGGAGAAGGATCCAAAGGCGATCGCTGCAGCAAGAAATGCAAAGAATACCGCATATCCGAAATGTCTGCTTTGTATGGAAAATGAAGGATATGCAGGACGTCTTGACCATCCGGCAAGAGAAAACCACAGGATTATACCAATCGAGATTGCAGGTGGAAAATGGGGATTCCAGTATTCACCATATGTGTACTATAACGAGCATTGCATCGTATTTAACGGACAGCATATCCCGATGAAGATTGATAAGAAAGCATTTGAGAAATTATTTGATTTCGTAAAATTATTTCCACATTATTTCCTGGGATCTAATGCAGATCTCCCAATCGTTGGCGGTTCTATCTTAAGTCACGATCATTTCCAGGGGGGACACTATACATTTGCAATGGCAAAAGCGCCGATCGAGATTAAAATTACAATCCCGGGATATGAAGATGTTGAGGCCGGAATCGTAAAATGGCCGTTATCTGTCATCCGAATCCGTCACAAAGATGAGAAACGCCTGATAGATCTGGCAGATCATATCCTCAGATGCTGGCGAAACTATACAGATGAAGATGCATTCATCTATGCGAATACAGATGGAGAGCCACACAATACGATCACTCCGATCGCAAGAAAACGTGATGGATTGTTTGAACTGGATCTGACTCTTCGGAATAATATCACAACCGAAGAACATCCACTTGGCGTTTATCATCCACATGCAGAGTATCATCATATTAAAAAGGAAAATATCGGACTGATCGAAGTTATGGGACTTGCGGTGCTTCCATCCAGATTAAAAGAAGAGCTGGAGATTCTTGCGGATTATTTGGTTCAGAAAAAAGATATCAGAAGTAATGAAAAGATTGCAAAGCATGCGGACTGGGCAGATACATTTTGTAAAAAATATGATGGGATTACAGAAGAAAATGTAATGGATATATTGAAAAAAGAAGTCGGTGAAGTATTTGTACATGTACTTGAGGATGCCGGAGTGTATAAATGTACAGAAGAGGGAAGAGAAGCATTTTTAAGATTTGTAAAAACATTATAAGATGTTAGAAAAACGTCAAAAATCAGAAGGGATGAAAAGCCCGGAAGATTTTTGGCGTTTTGTCATGTTTGAGTTGTTATGAGAAAAATGTAACAAAATTTTACGTAAATATAAAGTGCTGATTGTGAATAGAGATAGTAGATGCTATAATGTAAATATAATTTTTCGGGAAAAAGTATATTAAAAGAGAAATTTCAGGAGGGAACTTATATGAGATATGAAATCAAAGGAGACACATTACCGGTAGTTATCTGCTATCTGGAGGGCGGAGAGAAGATGATCACAGAAGGAGGCGGAATGTCTTGGATGTCACCGAATATGAAGATGGAGACGACTACGAATGGAGGAATCGGCAAGGCATTTGGAAGAATGTTTTCCGGTGAGCATATATTCCAGAATATTTATACCGCACAAGGTGGCAAGGGGATGATTGCATTTGCATCGTGCTTTCCTGGATCCATCAAAGCATTTGAAATCGGACCGGGGCGCGAGATGGTATTCCAGAAAAGCGCATTCCTTGCAAGCGAAGCAGGGGTAGAATTGTCTGTGTTCTTTAATAAGAAGTTCAGCTCTGGATTATTTGGCGGAGAGGGATTTATCATGCAGAAGGTATCCGGTCAGGGAACTGTATTTGCTGAGTTTGACGGACATGTAGTGGAGTATGAATTGAACGCCGGACAGGAAATTGTCGTAGATACTGGACATCTGGCTGCAATGGATGCTTCATGCCAGATAGAGATAAAGAGTGTTCCTGGAGTAAAAAATATGCTGTTTGGAGGAGAGGGAATCTTTAATACCGTGGTTCGTGGACCAGGAAGGGTATTGCTTCAGACAATGCCGATTTCAAATGTAGCAGGAGCACTCGGACCATATATTACAACATCCGGTAAATAATGCCTGGAAGGACAGGAAGTATGAGAACAAGAAGTATTCATAAAGCAGCACTGACGGATGCGGTTACACCACTGGAAGAGTCTGGAAAGAAACTGGCATATAAAGCGGCAGTCGAGGGAATCGTTCTTTTAGAAAATGACGGAAGTCTGCCATTGAAGGCAGGAAAGATAGCTTTGTACGGCGCTGGTGCGAAGAAGACGATTAAGGGTGGAACCGGATCAGGAGAAGTAAATGAGCGCCATGCAGTCTCTGTTTTTGAAGGACTGGAACAATCAGGATTTACAGTTACTACTATGCGGTGGATCGAAGATTATGACCAGGCATTCGAAGAGGGTGAACAGGAATATGCAGAAGAATTCAGGAAAAAACTAAGTCTAAAGAACCTGTCAGATTTTATGAACCTGATGAGCAGTCCATATAGATATCCTTATGGCCGTGCCATACAGGAGAAGGATATAGAAGAGTCGGATACAGACAGTTGTATTTATGTGGTATCCAGACAGGCTGGTGAAGGGGCAGACAGAAAACTGGATGAAAATGAATATGGGATATCAGAGATAGAGCGGATCAATATTGCATTCTGCGCAGAAAGATATAAGAAACTGATCGTAGTGATCAATGTAGGTGGAGTATTTGATCTGAATTTCTTAAATGAAATATCCGGAATTAATGCAGTTATTTTTATGGGAGAGCTAGGTACAATGGGAGGTCTGGCACTAGCAGATGTTATTTCAGGAAAACAGACGCCATCAGGGAAACTTACAGATACCTGGGCAAAACATTACCGGGATCTTCCGTTTGCAGATGAGTACAGTTACCTGAATGGTAATCTGGATGAGGAATATTATAGAGAAGGTATCTATGTAGGATACCGCTATTTTGATACATTTCATGTGGCACCAAGATATCCGTTTGGCTATGGAATGTCGTATACTAATTTTGCAATACGGTTTGAACAGATGCAGATGGAAGGCACGAAGATTCATGTGTATACAGAAGTGGAAAATACCGGAAGAATTTATGATGGTAAAGAAGTTGTGCAGATCTATGTAAGCTGTCCGAACGGGGAACTTAAAAAGGAAGCACAGCGGCTGACTGCATTTCATAAGACGAAGTTATTAAAGCCGGGAGAAAAGGCAAAACTTATACTTAGTTTTGATCTCCGGGATATGACTAGCTACAGGAAAAAAGATGCAGCAACGGTCCTTGAAAAAGGAGAATATGTAATCCGTCTCGGTAATTCCAGCAGGAATACCAGAGTATGCGGAATCTTGAGATTATCCAGTGAAATCATAACAGAAAAACACTCGCATATCTGCAAAATCCCAATGCATGTGACAGAATTGAAACAAAAGGAAGAAGATATCCTTCATGCAGCTTGTGACTGCAGACAAAACTGGGGAAGAGGATGCGAGATTATTATTGAAAATATGGAAAAAATTCGAAGCATTCCGGTAGAAGAGGATAAGATAACAGAAATTGTGCATGAATATGGTCCGGTTAAAATATATTCCTCAGAAGAGACAGATGCCGTGATGGAGCGTTTAACACTCAGAGACATGGCAGAACTGTCTGTGGGCGGAGGTATGACTGGATCAAGATTCTTTGAAGCGCCAGGTGCAGCTGGGGTTACGTGCACAACACTGGAGCAAAAAGGAATTCCAAATGTAGTAATGGCAGATGGACCGGCAGGGCTTCGTCTGAACAAGGTTTCATCTGTGTCATTCACCGGAAAGGTAAAAGGGATAGAGCCGAATATTTCATGTATGAAATATCTTCCGGAGCCGGTTAAAAAAATCATGCTTGGAAATCCGGATAGCCCGAATCTGCTCTATCAGTTTACTACGGCATTCCCAAGCGGGATTTCACTGGCATCGAGCTGGAATCTGGAACTGGCGGAAGAAGTGGGAAATGCAGTTGGAAAAGAGATGGAATGTTATGGTGTAACCTATTGGCTGGCACCAGGACTTAATATTCACAGAAATCCACTTTGTGGACGCAATTTTGAATACTATTCGGAGGATCCACTGGTTTCAGGAAAATTTGCAGCCGCCATTACAAAAGGTGTGCAGAAGAATCGTGGGTGTTATGTGACGTTGAAGCATTTCTGCTGCAATAATCAGGAGGATAATCGCAATAAGACCAATGTGAATGTCAATGAACGAGCGCTTAGAGAAATCTATCTGAAGGGTTTCGAGATTGCGGTAAAGGAAGCGGGTCCGGGAGCCGTTATGAGCAGTTATAACAAAGTAAATGGTAAATATGTCAATAACAGTTACCGACTTCTGACACAGGTGCTTCGAAATGAATGGGGATTTGATGGTTTGGTAATGACGGACTGGTTTGCAACCGGGCGTAAATATGGAAATCCGGCACATGCGATTGCATCCGGGAATGATCTGATTATGCCGGGAAGTGCAGGTGCGGTGGATGAGATTGTGAAAGCGGTGTCCAAGGGAGTGATACTGGAAGAGGATGTAAAAAGAAGTGCAGCGAATGTATTGCGTGGAGTGTTATCCAGCAGGATATATCAGGGATTTACAAGAATGCATATGAAAAAGTAAAAGGTGAGAAGTAAGCGTGAGACTAGATAAGAAAAAAATGATTGCTGCCATAATTGTGGCATGCACAACACTTTTCATAGCAATAGGAATACATGAAAAAAAAGATACACGAAAACAATTAAAATTTGGAGCTACTTATATGACAATGAATAATCCATATTTTGTTAATATGGATGAAAATATTGAAGAGTCAGTGCAGGCAAAGGGGGATATCTTAATTACAAGAGATCCCCTGCAGGATCAGAAAAAACAAAATGAACAGATAAAAGATATGATAAATGAAGGGATTGATGTACTTTTTCTGCAACCTGTAGATCGAAATAAAGTTCGGCCTGCACTTGAACTATGTAAAAAAAAGCATATACCTGTAGTTGTTATTGATTCTGAAGTGTCGGATACAGAAGCGGTTGTATCCACGATTGTTTCGGATAACTATGATGCGGGGGTTCAATGTGCAAAAGATATGATGAAGAAAAAAACAAGTGCAAATATAATAATTGTAAATCAGAAAGCATTGAATTCAATTAATGAGAGAGTGAAAGGTTTTAGGGATACTATTAAAGGGCATCCACAATATAAGATAGTAGAAGAAAAAGAGAGTGCCGCAGAGTTTGAAATTGCAATGAAAGTTATGGAGGAAATTATTTATGAAAAGAAAAATTATGATGTTGTAATGGGCGGAAATGATCCAATTGCTTTAGGGTGCATAGCAGCGATGCAAATGACTGATAAGACGGATCAGGTTATGGTTTATGGTGTGGATGGTTCGCCAGATGGAAAAGCAATGATAAAGGCAGGATTTTTAGAAGGAACAGCGGCACAATCACCAATTAAAATAGGTGAAAAGGCAGTTCAGACAGCATACAGCTATTTGGCAGGGGAAACTGTAAAAAAACATGTTACAATACCTGTCGAATTAATTACAGCAGATAACTTAAAGCTTTATGACATGACAGGATGGCAATAATGAAAAAAAATTATAGTTTAATTTTGAGAAAGATAATATTTGCTTTTAATAGTATATCAGTGATTGGAATTGCAATATTTATTTTGTATACAACAAGAAAAATATGTGATGCATACGTTGCAAGTGATTTCTTAGAAAAAGTCAATGCGATTCCGGCAAACCCTTCTGCATTAGTAGGAGAAATTTTGGTATTAGTAGCTATAATGGGAATTTCTTTTATATGCAGAGAAAAATTTGTTAGGGAAAATACAGGAGTATATTATTTGACTTTACTTATAGATTTTTGTGCAAGTTTTTTTATTGTTTATAGATTAGATTTTAATTATAATGGGATACTTTTGTGGGTTTTTGCGAATCTCATTGCACATATTAAAGACATGGGAGGAAAATATGTATTAGCAGTGATATCTTTAC
>OBZV01000919.1_pt1 | contig 13150 bp, 10 predicted proteins | sample 1501581 | NCBI WGS metagenome assembly OBZV01 (sample SAMEA2580257, study PRJEB22360) | human gut metagenome | biome: human gut; feature: human-associated habitat; material: faeces | place: Denmark | collected 2008/2010
CCAGGAGATCCCCGGACAGCATCCGGGCCGCAGAGACTTCCCTGTACCTGACTCCCTTAAGAGCCAGGGGAATCAGGGCCACGATAATCAGGGCGTTATATATGATAGCCGAGAACACGGCGCTGTTTGCACTGTGAAGCCCCATTATATTGAGGGCTGACAGTCCCGGATACAATCCCATAAACAGTGCCGGGATGATAGCAAAATACTTGGCAACGTCATTGGCAATGCTGAAGGTGGTCAGGGATCCCCTTGTCATGAGAAGCTGCTTGCCTATCTTCACTATCTCAATCAACTTGGTGGGGGATGAATCCAGGTCCACCATGTTTCCGGCTTCCTTGGCTGCCTGTGTGCCTGTATTCATGGCCACCGCCACATCTGCCTGGGCCAGGGCCGGGGCATCATTGGTACCGTCGCCGGTCATGGCTACCAGATGGCCCCTGGCCTGGTAATCCCGTATCATGTCTAATTTGGCCTCCGGGGTTGCCTCTGCCAGAAAGTCGTCCACACCGGCCTCAGCCGCAATGGAGGCAGCGGTCAGCGGATTATCGCCGGTAATCATAATGGTTCTGATTCCCATTTTCCTTAAATCCGCAAACTTTTCCTTCACACCCTGCTTCACAATGTCCTTAAGCTCCACCACACCCATAACGCGTCCGTTCTTTGCCACCACAAGAGGTGTTCCTCCCTGGTTTGCAATCCGCTTTACGATGTCCTCGCATTCCCTGCTGAACGCGCCTCCATGCCGGTCCACATAGGCTTTAATGGCGTCAGCCGCGCCCTTTCTGATCTCATTTCCATTGTAGTCAATGCCGCTCATCCTGGTCTTGGCAGTGAAGGGCACGAAGGAGGCCTGAAGCTCCTCCATATTCCTTGCGCGGATTCCGAAGCGCTCCTTTGCCAGAACCACAATGCTGCGCCCCTCAGGAGTTTCGTCTGCCAGGGATGAGAGCTGGGCCGCATCTGCCAGCTCCATTTCCTTGTGGCCGTCCACCGGAATAAAGGCGTCTGCCTGGCGGTTTCCAAGTGTTATGGTACCCGTCTTATCCAGCAAAAGGGTATCTACGTCTCCGGCCGCCTCAATGGCCCTGCCGCTCATGGCCAAAACATTGGCCTGGTTCAGGCGGCTCATTCCCGCGATACCGATGGCAGACAGCAGAGCGCCAATGGTAGTGGGCGCCAGACAGATTAAAAGCGCTACCAGATTGGTGATGGATGTGGGATTGGCTGCTCCTGCCTCCACGGAGGAGAACACGGAATAGGCGTACAGGGACATGGTAACAAGCACAAAGATAATGGACAATGCCACCAGAAAAATCTGCAGTGCCAGCTCATTGGGGGTCTTTTTGCGGGAAGCCCCTTCCACCATTGCAATCATTTTATCCATGAAGCCCTCGCCCGGATTGCTGCTGACCCGCACCACGATCCAGTCGGATATAACCGTGGTGCCTCCTGTGACGGCACTTCTGTCACCGCCGCTTTCCCGGATTACAGGAGCTGACTCGCCGGTAATGGCGCTCTCATCCACCGACGCGGCGCCCTCCACCACGTCGCCGTCTGCCGGTATCTGTTCCCCTGCCTTAATATAGACAAGGTCCCCTTTTTTCAGTTCCGTGGATTTCACCCTGACGGCCTCGCTCTTGCGGTCAGCCGAAGGAATCCTGGATGCCATGGTATCCTTTCTGCCTGCACGCAGGGCATCTGCCTGGGCCTTTCCCCTTCCCTCTGCTATGGCTTCCGCAAAGTTACCGAATAAAACCGTAAACCAGAGGATGACAGATATGGCCAGTATATAACCCGGCGCAGCGTCCCTGATACCAGCCAGAGAAAACAGGAACATCACAAAGGTCAGAATGGCGGATACAAAAACCATAAACATGACCGGATTCTTTATCTGGGTCCTTGGATTCAGTTTAATAAAGGAATCCTTAAGGGCCCTGCACATAATCTCATGATTGGAAAATATACTCTTTTTTTGTTCATTCATGTCTCATTGACCTCCCTATGCTATCATCTGGAAAAACTCAGCCACCGGGCCAAGTGACAGGGCCGGGAAAAAGCTGAGAGCCCCTACCAGCAGTACCACGAAAATCAAAAGGAAGATAAACATGGCATTATGGGTGGGAAGGGTGCCGGAGCTGACCGCTACCTTTTTCTTTGCCGCCAGACTGCCTGCAATGGCCAGGGTGGCGAACATGGGAAGGAACCTTACAAACAGCATAATCAGTCCGATGCTCACATTCAGGAAGGGCGTATTTGCGTTAAATCCTGCAAATGCGGAACCATTGTTGCCGCCTGCGGATGAATACGCGTAAAGGACCTCTGACAATCCATGGGCTCCCGGATTATTCAGGCTGTCATGGGTGGACGGAAGCAGCGTGGCGATACCGCTGCCCACCAGGATGGCCACAGGGGTTGCCAGGCAGACCAGCACAGCCATCTTCATCTCAAAGGGTTCTATCTTTTTGCACAGGTACTCCGGCGTACGCCCCACCATCAGTCCCGCTATAAACACTGTAAGGATGGCAAACCCCAGCATACCGTAGAGCCCGCAGCCCGTACCGCCGAATACCACCTCTCCCAGCTGCATCAGCAGCATAGGAACAAGTCCGCCAAACGGCGTGTAGCTGTCGTGCATGGAATTGACCGAGCCGTTGGAAGCAGCCGTGGTAAATACAGCCCATGTCCCGGATGTGGCTATGCCAAATCTGGTTTCCTTACCTTCCATATTACCGCCTGCCTGTCCCTCAGTCCCCATATAGACCGCGCCGTCCTGGGCTATCTGGGGGGTGCCGGCCTGTTCACTGCAGCCCACAATGGCCAGCGCTGCCGCCAGCATGATGAACATGGCCAGGAACACCGCCACGCCCTGTCTCTTGTCCTTCACATTCCTGCCAAAGGTAAAGCACAGGCCCGCCGGTATGAGAAGCAGGGAAATCATTTCAAATAAGTTGGATAACGGAGTGGGGTTCTCAAAGGGGTGCGCCGAGTTGTTGCCCCAGAAACCGCCGCCGTTGGTTCCCAGCTGCTTAATGGCAATCTGGCTGGCAGCCGGTCCCAGAGGAACGACTCCCTTTGTGACCTCTGCGGCGGTACCGTCCTCCTGTTCCACCACCACCGGTTCCACCAGCTGTACCTCATCGTACTGCTTAAAGGTCTGCGGAACACCCTGGGAGGCAATGGCAAGAGATACCACCACTGACAGCGGAATCAGTATGTAAAGGACTGTCCTTGTCATGTCGGTGTAGAAGTTTCCCAGTCCCCTCTCCTTCACGCGGACGAATCCGCGGATCAATGCGAACAACACCACAATTCCCACAGCGGCAGACACGAAATTCTGGAAATTCAGCCCGATCATCTGGCTGAAATAGCTCAGACTGGACTCTCCTGAATAGGCCTGCCAGTTTGTGTTGGTGGTGAAGCTGGCGGCCGTATTAAAGCCCAGATGCCAGCTCATTTTGCCCATTCCCTGGGGATTAAGGGGAAGCAGGTTTTGAAAGCACAGGATGGCCCAGAGCACCGCCAGGCTCATCACGCTGAATACGGCTGTGCACACGGAATATTTCTTCCAGCCCATCTCCTCCTCTTTATCAATCCTCAGGACCCTGTAAATCAGGTTTTCCACAGGCAGCAGAAGCCTTGACAAAAACACCCGCTCCCCGTTCATCACCTTTCCCATATAGGACCCAAGGGGGATTGCTAACACTACCAGTATGACACAGTAAATTATCATCTGCAACGCCACATTCATCATTGTTTATCACCTCTCAATAAAATGATTACCAGGTAAGCCAGTATAATAACCGCGGTTATTCCTATGATACCTAACAGTAATGCCATGGATGATTCCTCCTCTTTTCAAGATAGGGGTATGGTATCACAGATGGTGATAAAGATTCCATATGGGAGCTGGCTGCTTTGTATAAATATAATGTTAATATAAAAGAAATACGCTCCGTCCTCTGTCGCAAAAACATAATGCGGCTGCACCCATGTATGCGATATACATGGATGCAGCCGCAGCTTATCACAATATTTTTTATTCCATTATTCCCAAAATACCGACATGAGCTCCCTGACAGCCCTCTCACTGTCCACCTCCACCGCAAAACGCACGTATTCCGCCTGGAAAGGGTGCTCCCTCAAATCCGTCACAATCATTCCCCTGCAATAGGAGCCGCCGCACTCCACCCTGGCCTTCCTGCTCTCGGTACGGACCAGGCTGGGTATCACGGCGCACATAACAGCCAGGGGATCATGGAGAGGACAGTCACCCATGCAGTAGTTCTGGGTCTGGTTTCCCCTGAGATAATGGGCCATGGCCTGCCTCATATAATCCACTGCCGGACGGCAGGCCGGCTTGCAGCAGCCCGACAGCCAGTCCAGATGCTCCATTTTAAGCCTTGTCCTCATGGTTACATCCAGTCCCACTACCGTGATATCCATACCGGAGGTAAACACCTGGTCGCAGGCCTGGGGATCGCAGGCCACATTGGCCTCGGCCACAGGAGATACATTTCCGCGCATGGTCAGGGTACCGCCCATCATCACAAGGCCCTTTACCTTATGCACAAACCCCGGATATTCCCTAATGGTGCGGGCTATATTGGTCAGAGGGCCAAGGGTGATGACCACAAGCTCTCCCTCATACTGCTCAGCCAGATCCATGTGGAACCGGCTCACGTCCACGTCTCTTGTACTGCGGCGGCTGGGAGGTAATTCCACATTGCCCAGCCCGTTTTTGCCGTGTATAAAGGCAACCCGGCCGTCCCATTCCCGGCAGGATGGCTTCTCCGCCCCCACTGCCACCGGTATATCGGGCGCTCCTGCCAGGTCCAGTATCTTCATGGTATTCTCCGCTGCCAGCCATGCCTCTACATTGCCGCACACCGCAGATATGCCCACTATCTCTATCTCAGGATTAAAAAGCGCGTATAATAGGGCGATGGAATCATCCACACCTGTATCCACATCCAGTAAAACCTTCATCTGCCTCTCCTCTTTCATTATGTCATGCGGTATATCCCGGCGCCAGTATCCTGTCTGCTGTCCCGGCTTTCTCTGCCGCCTCTGCTGCCTCAGCCGCCAGTTCCAGGGCGCACCGGATCATGCTGTCCAGGCTCTGCTCCCGTTCCTCGTTGGTAAGAGCCCTGTCATGGTGGATGCTGCTCCCCACAGTCACCATGCTGAGCGCTCTCCTGCCTGCTCTTGCCGCTGTGCAGTAGAGGGACAATGTCTCCATTTCCTGGACCAGAACCCCCATTTTTTCCCACTGTCCTTTTTCTCCCTGACAGTCCTCATAAAACACATCCGAACTGTATACATTCCCTGCCCGGAAGGGGGTATGGCTGTTTCTGGCATGGGCCGCAGCGGCCTCCAGAAGGCCGAAATCCGCTATGGGTGCAAAGGTTCCCGGCAGATGGTACTGGGAGGGAAAGTTAGAGTTGGTGCAGCAGCCCATGGCCAGCACCAAATCCCCCACCTCCACATTGCGGTGAATCGCGCCTGCGGTCCCCACCCGGATGATTGTGTCCACATCATAATTGTGATAGAGCTCGTACGCATAGATACCCATAGAGGGAATGCCCATGCCGCTGCCCTGGACCGATAGTTTCTTACCCTTATAATATCCTGTATATCCATTCATGCCCCTTACCCGGTTGTAGCAGAATACATCGGTCAGATAGGTCTCTGCAATGTATTTTGCGCGCAAAGGGTCACCCGGCATCAGGACAGCCTTGCCAATCTGTCCTGGTCCCGCTTCATTATGGAATGTTTTCATATTTGATTACTCCGATTTCTTTATTATATTCCTGTCATTCTTTCTTCGTATGCTCAGCTCATGCTGCTCGGAACCAAAGAACAGCTTTTGGGACAGGACAGGCGTATCATACTCGGAATAGAGCACCTCCTCCAGAATCAGGATTGGGTCTCCCTCCTGCATGTTCAGTATATTTGCCAGACGCTCCCTGGCCTGTCCCAGCCGGATTTTGGCATCGCTGTACAGGCCGCCTTCGGACAGCAGCCCGGTATAATACTGGTAAACGGTATCTGGATTCTCCAGGTCCACATCGCTGTTGTCAAGTACCTCATGGGGCATATACACCATGGCAAAGCCGGCCGGCGTATCACCGCAGTAATAGGTTATGTCAATGACCGCCACCACGCTGGAGGGCCGCAGTTTAAGCACCTGCTGGTGCTTTTGGGTGGCCGGCTGGAACCCTATGGCGGTCACCACCTTATCAATGGGCCTGCTGCAGAAATCCACAATGGGATTTCCCACCTTCTCCAGCCCGCTTTTGCTCATATCCTGGTTGGAAAGCACAATGTTGCCCTTTCCCTGATGGTTTATGATTAAACCATCCTCCTGAAGAAGCAGCATGGCCTGCCGCAATGTGCCTCTGCTGACTGCAAGCTGTTCTGCCAGGATGTTCTCTCCAGGCAGCTTATCCCCAGCCTTATACTTTCCCTCTTTCAGCCACTGGCTGATGGTCTCATAGGCAGTCACATACAACGGTATCTTTACATTCTTCTCATTTATCACATTGTCCTTCACAGGTCTGCTTGCTCCTTTCGCGCGCCCGGCGGGCAGTCCTCACTATAGCTCACTATAGATTAGTATAGAACTAATCCACCAATTTGCCAAGTGCCTCCGGACCTTTCACCCTCTTTCCCACAAACAGCAGTACCAGCAGCGTCACCCCATAGGGCAGCATCTGGACAAACTGGGACGGGACAGAGGCATCCGTCAGATAGAATCTGGCTGCCTGGGCCACCGCAAATATCATTCCGGCTCCCATGGAGCCCAGGGGCTGCCATCCGCCGAAAATGTTGGCTGCCAGTCCCATAAAGCCTCTGCCTGCCGTCATATCCGCCACAAACAGGTTGTTCTGGGAAATGGACAGGTAGGAACCTGCCAGCCCTGCAATGCTTCCTGCGGCTATCATGGCAATGTAACGGTAACGGTTCACCTGCACACCGGCAGTCTGAACCGCGTAGGGCTGGTCTCCGATGGCCCGGTACCTGAGTCCGAACTTGGTCTTATAAAACACAATCCACACCGCAGCCACAATAAGGAACATAGCGTAGAGATAGGGGGACTGGTCTTTAAACAAGGCCCCGATAACCGGAATACCGGAAAGGCCGGGTATGGTCAGATTGGAAATGGAGGGAACGGATTCCGACATTCCTTCTGTCTGCCAGATTGCCTTTAACATTACGGCCGTGATACCGCTGGCAAAAAGATTGATGCCCACACCTACCACTGACTGGTGGGCCTTCCATTTCAGGCAGAAAAGGGCATAAAACCAGCCAATCATACCGCCCAGGACCACGGACAGAAGCACCCCGGCCATGGCTGATCCGGCTGCATAGGAACCGGCTGCCCCGGCAAACGCGCCGATGAGCATGATTCCCTCCACACCCAGGAGGATGATGCCCCCGCGCTCAGCGATGGTGCCGCACAGGGCCCCCAATATAATGGGCACTGAAAGCTGAAGGGTAAGTCCGATAAAATTATTAATCATATCCATATGTCATCCTCTCTTTCTGCTCCACTTAATCAGTTCCGGAGCCGCTACCAGGAGTATCACCAGACTCTGTATTACCGTCACCATGTTGGTGCTTACCATGGTCTCGCGGCTCATTCGCAGCGACCCCATATCCATGATTCCGAAAAGCAATGCGGTCAAAAGCACACCGGCCGGATGATTCCTTCCCAATATGGCCACGGCGATTCCCGTAAAGCCGAAGGATGGGGAAAAACCCTCTATAAAGCGGTGGTATTTTCCAAACACCTCTGTAATGCCCGCAAGGGCCGCGATTCCTCCGCTGATGGTCATGGACATAATCAGAAACATGTTGACACGGATTCCGGCTGTTCCGGAGGCAGAGGGATTGGCTCCCACTGCCCTCAGCTGGTATCCCACCGATGTCTTCCACAGGAATATGTACATGGCTGCCGCCACAAAGAGCAGCAGGAACAGTGCATAGGTGAGCTGGGTCCTGGGCACCAGCTTTCCGAACCAGATTCCCTCGGCTATAAGCTCAGTCTGGGCCGTGGAACCCTCTGTCTTAAAGGGCCCATTTACCAGATAGGATGTAAAAAGAGTACAGATATAGTTCAGCATAATGGCCACGATTACTTCATTGGTGCTGAATCTGGCCTTAAAAATGCCGGGAACGCTGCCCACAAGCATACCCGCCGCGATTCCGGCCAGGATACTGATTACAAGCAGCAGGGGAGCAGGGAGCGCGCTAAAGTAAAGGGCGGTGATGACGCTGGCCATGGCTCCTGCGTGAAGCTGGCCCTCTGCGCCGATATTCAACATACCGCACCTGGAACCCATGGCCACGGCCAGGCCTGTAAAGGCCAGCGGAATGCTCTTGCTGATTGTATTGGCCAGGGACTGCGGTGTGCCCAGAGCTCCCTGAATCAGGGAACCGTAGGCTTTAACAGGGGATTCCCCTGCCAGGAGGATAAAAAGGGCTCCTATCAGAAGCGCAAGCCCTATGGATGCCAGGGATTTGCCTATTTCCGCTGTGTGCCTGCCGCCACGGATTTTTCCAACGGTCCGGGCTTTCTCACCTGTCCGGTCACCTCCGTCTGCCTGGGCGTTCTTATTGCTGTTCCATTTCATGAGCCCGCACCTCCTGTTTTTTTCCTGCCATGAACAGTCCGATTTCTTCCTTTGTATACTCCCCGTTGTCAAACTGGGCGCTGACCTCTCCCTCGTAGAATACAGCGATGCGGTCGCTCAGGTTCATGACCTCTGAAAGCTCTGCCGATATAAGCAGGATGGCCTTTCCCTGCTCCTTTAACTGAAGAAGTGTCTTATGCACCCTCTCAATGGCTCCGATATCCAGACCTCTCACAGGCTGGGCCACCACCACCAGCCCGGGATCATGGCTGATTTCCCTTCCCAGTATCACCTTCTGCTGGTTGCCGCCTGAAAGCTGTCCTATCTCCTGGTCCACACCGGCCACCTTGATTTCAAACGCCTCAACCTGTTTCTCTGCATCCTGTCTCAGCCTCTCATAATCAATGAAACCCTTCCTGCAATACTCCGGCGTTTCCTGATAGCCCAGCAGGAAATTCTCTGTAATGGAAAAGCTGGGAATCATGGAATTCTTATGGCGGTACGATGGGGTGTATCCCAGGCCACTGGCTTTTCTGTCCTTGACAGCCATGTTCTGGACCGGAATTCCATTTATAAAAATTTCGCCTTCCCTGACCCTGCGGTTTCCCACGATCATTTCCTCCAGCTCCTGCTGCCCGTTGCCATCCACCCCGGCAATGCCCAGGATTTCTCCGGCACGTACCTTCAGACTGACGGTTTCCCCGGCCCTCTCATGAAGGCGCACACCTTTCAGCTCCAGAACGGCCTGGCCGGTCTTCTGTCCCCTCTTTGCCACGATGTTCTCCACCTGCCTGCCCACCATCTGGGTGGCCAGCTCCTTCTCATTGGTGGAGCTGGTGTCGCACCGGAACACCACCTTCCCCTTTCTGATGACTGTAATGCGGTCAGACAGTGACATGGTCTCATTCAGCTTATGGGTGATGAATATGATGGTCTTGCCGTTTTCCTTTAGCTGGCGCAGAATTTTAAACAGCTCGTCCACCTCCTGGGGCGTGAGAACCGCGGTGGGCTCATCCAGGATAATGATGTCCGCTCCGCGGTACAGGGTCTTAAGTATCTCCACCCTCTGCTTCATGCCCACGGACAGGTTCACCACCTTCTCCTGAAGGTCAATCCTGAATCCGAACCGTTCCACCAGCTCCTCCACCTTTTTCCGGCTTTCCTTCCGGTTGAGGAACAATCCTCCGGATTCCTTTCCCAAAATAATGTTTTCAAGAACCGTCAGCTGATTCACCAGCATAAAATGCTGATGAACCATTCCGATTCCCAGGGCATAGGCATCGTTGGGATTGGCTATGGCGGCCTTTTTTTCATTGATGAATATCTCTCCCGCATCCGGATGGTACAGCCCGAAGAGAATGTTCATCAGAGTGCTCTTACCAGTTCCGTTCTCACCCAGAAGGCAGTGGATTTCCTGCTGTCCCACGATGAGATCAATCCCGTCATTGGCGCGTACCGGCCCAAAACATTTGACGATTCCAATCATTCTGATTGCGTCCATATCTTCCTCCTCTATTTATCCGGCCTATCTTAATTAAGCTCAGAGGGAACCTGAATCTCTCCTGATATAATTTTCTGCTTCAGCTCGTCCAGTCTGGCCAGGATATCATCGGAAACCTTGATATTGCTTCCCTCCACCGTCACATCCACGCCTCCGTCGCTAAGGCCCAGCATCTGGTTCTCCCCTGTGTAGGTATCCTCCACAATGCTGGCAATGGCGTGGTATGCGCAGGAATCCAGCTTTTTAAGCATACTGGCCATAATATAGTCCGGAGCGATGCTGTTCTGGTTTAAGTTCACGCCGATGGCAGCAAAGCCTTTTTCCTCGGCGGCCTGGAACATGCCCATTCCCGAAGCACCCGCTGCATGGAAGATTACGTCGGCTCCCTTTTCCTTAAAGGTGTTGGCAATGGTCTTGGCAGTGGTGGGGTCATTGAAGCCGCCCGCGTAATCTACAAGCACCTTCATTTCCGGTTCAATATACTCAGCCCCTGCCTTGTATCCTGCTGCGAAACGGTTGATAAGGGGATTATCCACACCGCCGATGAATCCGATGGTCTTTCCGTCTCCCAGCTTGTCATCTGTCTTTTCCTGCTTTGCCAGGGCTGCCAGGGCGCCTGCCAGAAACGCTCCCTCCTGCTCCTTACAGGAATAGGAAGCTACATTTGGAAGATCAGAGGTGGCATCCAACAGGGCGAACCGCTGTTCCGGATACGTGGAAGCCACATTGGTCAGGGCATCCACCTGCTCTGCCCCCACGCAGATAATTAAATCATAGTCCCCGGACGCAGCCATCTCATCCTGGATGATTTCCTCATCTGACACGGACTTTGGCTCCACCTCGTCGTAAGTGATTCCGTAATCAGCAGCAGCCTTTTTAACACCCTCCAGGGCCAGGTCGTTAAAGGAATTGCCTCCCAGTCCCGCCTCTGTGAAAATGATTCCTATGTGTGCTCCTCCCCCGGAACCAGTTCCGGTCCCATCTGCTGCTTCCCGGGAAGTCTGCCCGCTCCCTGCGTCTGGCTTCGGTGCAGACGAACCGCATCCCATCACTGCACTGCCTGCAATGCCAACTGCCGCACATAATGCTGCCCACTGTCTGATTCTTTTCTTCATCATATTCCCCTCCGTTTTATACCTGTTTTATTATAGTGTGTATATGTTACTTAACTTGTTTAACAAGTTATCTAAAATGTAGCATAATCTATTATATTTGTAAATCCCAATTTTACATTCACCCATAGAATCGTTAAATCTTGCTAAATACAGGCAAACTTTTCTGTGCAATTTTACATCTGTATTCCCTTAAATTTACAATATATTGGAATGATTGAGATACTCGGATCACAGCCTGGCCAAAAGGACAAAAAAAGCCGGATGGTTTTCATTATCTGAAAGCCATCCGGCTCCGGCCTGTAACGATACTCAGGATTCCCATATGGGAAGCAGGCCCGGTATCCTGTACGCCACCTCTTTTATTCCACTAAAAAAACAAGTACCGATTCAGATTTCTCCTCCTCGATACCTGTTTTTTGTTTTTCTGCTCTCTTTACTCTGTTCTTTTGGATTTCCTTTACTTATACGGTCTGTTTATTTTCACCTTTCATTATCAAGTACATTTTAATGATACTTTCTCGTCATATCATTATAAATGTTCCCGTTCCTTGATCATCTACTCGGTATTTGAAAATATAACGGGACTCGTATTGTATCAGTTTCCTTTTGAACATTTCATCAGGCAGATTCCTTATTCTCTGTTTTCTATAATAATCATTTGATTATATGGAAAACGAAAAATCACTTTCCGGTGGTCTGTACCTCCTTTTTTAGATTTCGTTCTTTTTGATAGTTTTAGTATACTCAAAAGGAGGTCATTTGTCAATACTTTTTTATTAATATCTAAATTTTAATTCGTATATACTGTATAAATTTTCAGTTTTTTCATGACAATCAGACAAATCTGCACACTACCCTTTTTGCAGCAGCTTCCTATTCTCCCACTACCCTTATTCTCCTACTACCCTGTATGTCTCCTCCACAATGCGCTCCATGGCGTTGAGTATGTTCTCATAGCCGGTACAACGGCAGAGATGCCCGGATATCAGCTTTTTCAGCTCCTCCCGGTTGTACCTCTTTCCTGTGCCCACAATCTCCACGGCCGACATGATAAGACCGGGGGTGCAGAATCCGCACTGCACGGCCGCCTCTTCTATGAAGGCTTTCTGGATGGGGCTCAGCTCGCCGTTGGGACCCTTTAAGCCCTCCACGGTCATGATACTTTTGCCGTCCGCCCACATGGACAGATAGATGCAGGAATCAATGGCCTCTCCATTTACAAGGACCGTACAGGCCCCGCACTCCCCAACCTCGCAACCCTTTTTTACGGATGTGAAGCCCAGGCGGCGAAGGGTATCCAGAAGAGATTCCCTGTCATCCACAGCAGTCTCCTGTTCCTTTCCGTTAATTTTCAGCTTGATTACTTTAAGCATCTGCCTTACCTCCTGCCAGTGTGATGGATGTTTTAAGAGCGCGCCTGGCCAGCTCCCCGATGAGCTGCAGGCGGAATTCCCGGCTGGCCCTCCAGGATGTGCGGGGATTTACCTGGGACAGGGCTTTATCTGCAAACAGGTCATATATGGTCGCATCTGACACCTGTTTCCCGCGAAGGGCTTCCTCCGCCTCGTAACAGCGCACCGGAGTGGGGGCCGCCACGCCGTAAGCCAGACGTACGTCTTCCAGCACTGTTTTATCAGGCGACAGCTTTACCCTCACCGCACATCCCAGTGTTGCAATTTCCATGGCCCTGCGTTTTCCGTATTTAATATAATGGCCTTCCCATCCCTCATAGTTTTCCCTGGTAATCTTAAATGCCGTGCAGACCTCATTCTGCTTCCTGACCGTACGTCCGGGGCCTGTATAGAATTCTGTAACCGGCACTTCCCGTACTCCCTCCGGCCCTTTTAACACCACTGTAGCATTCAGGGCGCACATGGTGGAGGCAGAGTCCGCAG
>OBZV01000920.1_pt1 | contig 13149 bp, 8 predicted proteins | sample 1501581 | NCBI WGS metagenome assembly OBZV01 (sample SAMEA2580257, study PRJEB22360) | human gut metagenome | biome: human gut; feature: human-associated habitat; material: faeces | place: Denmark | collected 2008/2010
TGGCGGTTACGGCGGCGAAAGCTATGGAAATACGCCGGCAACTGCACCAAAGGGCGCCCAGCCAGGTGTTTATCTGGATTCCAGAAGCTATATCCGCAATACAGTAAAGCTGTTTGAAGGCATCAGAAACAAATTAGGATATGAGATCAATCTGGTACATGACGTTCATGAACGTATTGCTCCTATTGAAGCTATTAAGCTGGCAAGAGAGCTGGAGCCATTTGATCTGTTATTCTTAGAGGATCCGGTACCTATTGAGCAGACAGACTGGTTAGCAAGAATGAGAGAGCAGACTTCAATACCGATCGCAGAAGGCGAGCTGTTCAACAATCCTGTTGAGTGGAGAAAACTTATCTCAGAACGGCTGATCGATTACATCCGCGTACATTTAAGCCAGGTTGGCGGTATTACACCGGCAAGAAAGCTGCAGATCTTTGCAGAGCAGTTTGGTGTACGTACTGCATGGCACGGACCTGGAGACATGTCTCCTCTGGCTCATGCAGCAAACATCCATATTGACCTGGCAGCACCAAACTTTGGTGTACAGGAATGGTCCGGCATTGAGCCGCCAAACTTTGTTATCCAGGAATTAAAGGGACCACATGGTGCTCTCCTTGAAGTATTCCCGGGACTGCCTGAGTTTGACAATGGTTATGTATATGCAAATGATAAACCTGGTTTAGGCGTTGACTTAAATGAGGAAGAGGCTGCAAAATATCCTTGTGAGAATACTGTGACTACATGGACACAGACAAGACGCAGGGATGGAGCATTGCAGACTCCATAAGATGATCAAGGTTTTACCACTGTTTTTCCTGCATTGTGGGGAAACGTATTATATATTATAGGAGGATAAAGAAATGGCATTTGATTACAAGGAAAAATTCAGCGTAGCTGGCAAAAAGTGCATCGTTACCGGTGCAGCACAGGGACTTTCCAGAGGTATGGCAGAAGGTCTGTTAGAGAATGGCGCTGAGGTTGTATTAATGGACCTTCAGGCAGAAAAGCTGCAGGCAGTTGCAGATGAATACTGCAAGATGGGCTACAAGGCACATGCAGTAGCAGGTGACTTATCCAAGAAGCCAGAGATCGACCGTATGTTTGCAGAAGCTATGGAGATCTTAGGAAATAAGCTGGATGTTATGATCCCGGCAGCAGGTATCCAGAGACGTTACGAGCCATGGGAATTCCCGGAGGATGCATGGAGACTGGTTATTGATGTTGACTTAAACCATGTATGGTTTATGTGCCAGAAGGCAGTTCAGGTTATGAAGGATAAGGAAGGAAGCACCGGAAAGATCATCAACATCGCTTCCATGAACGCATTCTTTGGCGGCACAACTGTTCCTGCTTATACAGCAGCTAAGGGTGCAGTAGCAATGCTGACCAAGAGCCTTGCATCTGACTGTGCTGACCACAATATCTGCTGCAACGCAATTGCTCCTGGATATATGGATACTGAAATGTGCGCTAACATGACTCAGGAAAGAAAAGACGAGTGTACCAAGAGAATCCCTGCAGCACGTTGGGGACTGCCAGACGACCTTAAGGGACCGGTACTGTTCCTGGCTTCTGATGCAAGTGACTACTTAAATGGTGCTGTTATCCCTGTAGACGGCGGATTCTTAGTTAAGTCATGATGATGCCTGCTGCAAAAGCAGTTAAAAATACGATATAAACATGGGGTGCTGCAGTCAGGTTAAAATGCCGGACTGCGGCGCTCTTTTTTAAAAGGAAATATAACATATTTGTAGTGTCCAAAGGCATGCAAGGGGCTTGACATCAGATAGCCGTTAGTTATATCATGGAATAACAACAATGTTTACATGGCGGGAATGGTATATGATGGGGAATATACCTGTAAACAGATTGGAAAGATAAATTGGAGAGGTAGCCGCATGAGACAGATGCAAAAAGAAAAGCTGCTGCCGGAGCAGACAGCGGAAAAGATCAGGGAATACATAGAAAGCAATGGGATGAAGACTGGGGACAAGCTTCCAAATGAATTTCAGCTGGCTGAGATCTGCGGGGTGGGAAGGAGTACCATTCGTGAGGCAATAAAGCTTCTGGTTTTTTCCGGAAAAGTAGAGGTGATCCGGGGAAGCGGTACTTATATTAAGAAGGAAAAAGCACCACAGGAAGTGACCATGGCAAATGATGATCCACTTGGTTTCCTGGAAAACAGTGAAGAGAACCTGTTCCAGACCTGTCTGGAATTTGTGGATGTACGTTTGATGTTAGAGCCGGAAGTGGCAGCTATGGCAGCTACCAATGCAGATTATGCAGATTGCCAGAAGCTGCAGATGCTTCAGAGAGAAGTGGGACAACTGGTGGATCAGGGAAAGGATCACATAGCAGCGGATATTGAATATCACAAACAGTTAGCAGCCTGCACCCATAACCAGATCCTTTGCAATCTTATGGAGATCGTGGTAAAAGGTATTCCTCTGTTTGTAAAGATCACAAAAAACGATTTTGCAAAATCAACAGTAGAACAGCACCGTGCCATTACAGAGGCTATTTCTGCAGGAGATGCCCAGGGTGCCAGATATGGCATGATCACTCATTTAAACAGCAACCGGAAGCGTATTTTAAAGGCTCTTACAGAACAAAAAACGACCGAAACGGTATAATCTCCCATTTTTATTGAAATTTATCTGTAATTTCGTTATAATAATGTTAAAAAATCAGGTTGCACGCAGCCTATTTATGGGAGATTTATGATGAAAAGAGGATTTTTAACTTTGACGGCAGCTGGTTTAGGAACAGCGCTGTTTTTAACAGCCTGTGGTCATATAGGAAATATTACGCCAGACAGAAAGGTAAAACTGGATCCAAATAAACCAGTTTCCCTTACTGTCTGGCATTATTATAATGGAGCACAGCAGGCTGCTTTTGACCAGCTCATATCAGAATTTAATGCAACAGAGGGAAAAGAGAAAGGGATTTACGTAGAGGGCTATACACAGGGATCAGTAGGTGATCTGGAAAAAGCTGTTTCTGATGCAGTTGCAGGAGCTGTAGGTGCCCAGTCCCTGCCGGATATTTTTTCTACTTATGCAGATACAGCCTACGCAGTCCAGAAAGAAGGAAAACTGGCAGACCTGACACCTTATTTTACAAAGGAAGAACAGGCTGAATATGTAGATTCCTATATCCAGGAAGGCTATTTTCATGATGACTCAGCTTTGTATCTGTTTCCTGTAGCAAAATCCACAGAGATCATGATGATCAATGCCACAGACTGGCAGACCTTTGCAGATGCCACAGGTGCTTCATTAGATGAATTATCCACATTGGAAGGTGTGACAGAAACAGCAAAGCGTTATTATGAATGGACAGACAGTTTAACACCGGATGTACCAGATGATGGAAAGGCATTTTACGGAAGAGATTCCATGTCCAATTACTTTATTATTGGTATGAAGCAGATGGGGGTGGATCTTTTTGATGTAAAGGATGGGAAAGTGACGATTCAGGCAGACAAAGAAAAAATCCGCCGTTTGTGGGACAATTATTATGTTCCTTATGTAAATGGCTACTTTGCAAGTTTTGGAAAATTCCGTTCAGATGATGTAAAAACAGGAGATATCCTGGCGTATACAGGTTCTCTATCATCTTCCATGTATTTTCCAGATCAGGTGATAACAGATGATGAAACCAGAGATATTGACTGTATCGTAATGCAGCCTCCTGTATTAGAAGGAGGAGAACATATATGTGTACAGCAGGGCGCAGGTATGGCAGTGACAAGATCCGATGAGAGGCATGAATATGCAGCCTGTGAGTTTTTGAAGTGGTTTACCAGAAAGGAAAATAATCTTCGTTTTGTATGTGAATCTGCATATCTCCCGGTACGCAAGGATTCTAATTCTGTAGAGGCGCTGGATGAGGTAATAAAGGATAAAGGGCTGAAAGTAAATGATAAGGCATATCAGTGTCTGGACAGCATTTTAAGCTCCTATGACCTGACTAGTTTTTACACGCCAAAGTGTTTTGAAAATGGGTATGCTGCCAGAAAGATATTAGATTATGATCTTTCTGATAAGGCAGCAGAGGATAAGGCAAAAGTAGATGAAATGGCAGCTGGAGGTATGTCCAGGGCAGAGGCAGCAGCCCGGTTCACTACAGATGAAGCGTTTGAACAGTGGTATGAGAAATGGAATACAAAGCTGGAGAATGCAGCTTATCAGAATAAGTAATGAGATCAGTTACAGGGCAAAAAGCAGGAGGTAAGAAGCAGATGAAAGTTCAGAAACGGAAGCTGATGCGCATATTCCTTGTTCCCCTGCTTTTAGTTGTTTTATTTCAGGGAATCATGCCGTTTTTTATGCTTATGTCCAGCGGCGTAAAAGATACCATGGAAAGTAATGCGGTGAACCTTGACAGTTATCTGTTGAAAAACCGGGAAGTGATGCTGGAAAATGCAATGGTAGGGCAATGGAGCAGCATTCGTAAAGAAAGTACCTACTTAAATCTGGAAATGTCAGAATTTCTCCGGGAAAATGCTGTGGATATAAAGGCTTTTTCTGCAAGGAGAGATCTGCAGAAAAACTATGCACAGAGGGTATTTCCGAGGCTGCTGGAATTTCTTCACAGGGATTCTACCAGTGGTGTTTTTCTTATTGTAGCCAATGATACTCCCCTGGAGAAGGCGGGAGATTATGACGGATTTTTTATCCGTGATTCAGATCCTGTGACAAAAACAGAGACAAATTCTGATCTGCTTTTTGAACGGGGGGATAAAGAACTGGCCCGTGGAAGCGGGATCGCTTTTGACAGCTCCTGGTTTCCGGTTTTTAATTTTAAAGGACAGGGGAACAGGGCCAGCGATGATTTCTTTTATGAGCCATATACAGCTGCGATGACTTATCCGGAAGTGGATATGAACAGTCTGGGCTACTGGTCTGTGCCCTTTATCCTGGAAGATCATGTGATGGATAATCATAAAATGATCACCTATTCCTTTCCGTTGGTCTTTGATGGCATTGTTTATGGTGTTATGGGAACAGAAGTTTCCATCAGTCACCTGTGCAATGCCTATTTCAGGATACAGGATCTGAACCATGAACAGACAGCCGGTTATACAATTGCCATTGACAATGGGGATGGAACTTACGGGAGCATAGCTGGAAAGGGTATTTTATATGATGCAGTAAAAAGAGAAAAAGATGTTTTTTCTTTAGAACACACCAGTCATGAAAAGTTGTTTAAAGTAAAGGACTCAAAAATAGGAGATCAGGATATTTATGCAGTTATGTCAAAAATAAGCCTGTATGCAAATAATGTTCCCTATAAGAATACCAACTGGGTCCTTTGCGGCTTTGTGCCGAAAGATACGATCTTCAGCCTTGCAAATAAACTGTATACCATTATACTGACTACCATCTTTTTCTGCGCCCTTATGGGAATAGGGCTGATGTTTATTGTAGTCCGTTATGTCACAGGACCGGTATACCGGCTAATGGACAGTGTCCGGGGTGGAATTGAAGGTTTAAAAGATTTTGTTCCTTCTGATATACAGGAAATAGATGAGCTTCATGAGGTAGTGGAGAATCTGACGGAAAATGAGATCCGGACAGAGACTCAGCTAAAAGAAGAGAAGGAACGTTACCGCGTGGCTGTGGAAAGCTCCAATGACCTGTTTTTTACTTACAGGGATAAAGAGCATACATTAGAGATCGTAAACAGCAAAAACCATGATGGTATCTGGGATATTAAAAAGATACAGGAAGATCTGATCGCACCTGATTTTTCCAGGGAAGACCAGGGAAAGCTGTCAGCCATGATAAACAGCCGGGACAGTAAGATTTATGCCCAGATCTGCAGGAAGATACCGGGAAAGGAGGATGGCTGCTGGCTGGAGGTAAGAGGCAAGGTTATCAGGGATGCCAGAGAAAAAGACCGCCGGATTGTAGGTTACATCCGTGATATCCATGAGACGAAAATGCGGGAATTAGACCAGGAAAGAAAACAGCAGATGGATCCGGTCACTTCTTTCTACCGTTTAAAACCTGGCATGGAGGAAATAAGGCGTATCCGCAGAACGATTCCGGAAGGAATGATGATCCTTGTGGATATCTGCCGGTTTACAGTGATCAGCCGTGATTTTGGTCTTACATTTGGCGATGTACTTCTGGAGCAGTTTTCTAAAATGTTTTTACAGGTCTGTGAAGAGGAAGCTGCCGGTACACCGGTGATGATCAGAGCAGGTTCTGATGAACTGCTGGCCTGGATACCGGGAGAAAAAGAGGCATCCTGTCGGCAGAAATTGTGGGAATTAAAAGAAAGGTTCCAGGGACTGGTACGCCAAAGCGTCTTAAAACTGGAGTTTAAAGCCGGATTTACATGGGGCTGGGAAGAAAATGATACAGCCACCCTGCTCCACCAGGTTTGTGTAGCTGTTCTGGAGGCAGAAAAGAAGAATACAGAAATTCTTTCCTGGTGTGAAGTAAAGGATACAGAGGCAGCTCCAAAGCAATTTGGAAAGATCGTATCTATGGAGTATATCGAGGAGACCAGTTTTGCATCCCTTGCACTGAATATTTTAGACCGCTGCAGTCAGATCGAGGCAGGACTGGATCTTATTTCCTGTCGGTTGAATGAATGGTTTGGACTGGAAAATCTGGTGATCACAGGTTTAAATCCAGATTTTCTTTCCAGTGAATTGTCTTATCAGTGGAAAGATACAGCCGGGGCAGAAGCAAAAACGGGTGTGATCCATTGCAGTGAAGAAGTGTTTGAACGGTTAAACCAGGATACCCAGGCAAAGGCTATGCAGCCTGTAAAAGAGATCCTTTCAGTATTGCCTTTATTTAAGGATAATAATAAGGAAAATGATACTGAAAAAACAGGAATTGCAGTTTTAATGAATGATAACAGTCAGTATTCTGGTACGATCTTCTTTATGGGTGTAGATGAAGAAATCTTAAACAGGGAAGAGGACAGAAAACTTTTCCGGGAGATCGGCATCATTATCCAGAACCGTATTAACAGAAACCGTCATGACCAGTCAGCACAGGCCAAGTCAGATTTTCTGGCTCACATGTCCCATGAGATACGTACACCTATGAATGGTATCATTGGTATGACGGATATTGCATTAAAGGATGGCCAGTCAGAAGAAGTGCGCCTTGACTGTTTAAAGAAGGTAAAAAGTTCTTCTAATTATCTGCTGGGCATTTTAAATGATGTTCTTGATATGTCAAAGATAGAAAGCGGAAAAATGAAGCTGGTAATGGATGACTTCCAGTTAGATAAGATGATAAATGGCCTTTATACACTCTTAGAAGCCAAGTTTGAGGAAAAATCCCAGCATTATCATCTAAATATGCAGTTAAAACATACCTGGTTTTATGGGGATTCCATGCGCATCAGCCAGGTCCTTGTAAATCTGCTGGGAAATGCAGTTAAATATTCCGGTAATGATACAGATATTTCTCTGACAGTAATAGAAAAAGAAGGGGAAAATGGTCTGTCCCAGCTGTATTTTGCAGTAAAGGATCATGGTATTGGTGTAAATGAAGAAGACCGCCAGAGAATCTTTGGAAGTTTTGAACAGGCAGAGCATTCTGGTGCAGGACAGCAGGGAACAGGTCTTGGGCTTGCCATCAGTAACCGTCTGGTACATATGATGGGTGGAAGTATTTTACTGGACAGCCAGGTAGGCGTAGGAAGTACCTTTAGTTTCCGGATCCAGTTAAGGCCTGTAAAGGAACATAAGATCCAGGAGAAAGCTCCACAGAATAAGAAAGAAGATCGGAAGAGCACAGTTCTGGTAACAGAAGATAATCCCCTGAACATGGAAATCCTCCAGTATATACTGGAGGACATGGGGATGAAGGTGGATAATGCTTATGATGGAAAAGAAGCAGTGGATAAGTTTGAAGCTTCAAAGACAGGATATTATGACCTGATCATCATGGACATCATGATGCCTGTTATGGGCGGCTTAGAAGCAGCCCATGTTATCCGTACCATGGAACGGGAAGACAGTAATAAGGTTCCTATTGTTGCCATCAGTGCCAATGCTTTTGATGAAGATATCCACCGTTCTCTTGCCAGCGGTATGAATGCGCATCTTTCTAAGCCGGTTGAAATAGATAAGCTGCGGGAAACCCTGGGAAAGTTATTAAAATAAAGTACACATATGGTCTTTGGTTTAGAAAAGATTGTTAAGGCAGCAGAAAGAAGCGGGTGAAGGCAGTAAAAAGAATACAGCATAAAGCACCAAAAAATGCTGGCAGAATGGCAGAAACAAGGGTCCACCGGGCACTTTTAGTTTCTTTATAAATAGTAATAAGGGTGGTGGAGCATGGCCAGTGCATCAGGGAGAAGAGCATGACGCACACTGCGGTGGTCCAGGTCCAGCCGTTTGCTGTAAGGATCTGCTTTAGCTGGAGTGTGGAAGCGTATCCCGTCAGATTCCCCTGGGCTGTATAGGCCATAAGGATAATGGGAAGGACGATCTCGTTGGCGGGAAGCCCAAGGATAAAAGCTGTAAGGATAACGCCGTCCATACCCAGCAGGCGGCCAAGGGGATCTAAAATAAGGCTGATCCGGGAAAGCAGGCTGATCCCGCTTGGGGACACATTTGCCAAAAGCCAAAGGATAAGACCGGCAGGAGCGGCTACGGCAGCAGCTCTTCCAAGGACAAATAAAGTACGGTCTGTAACAGAGCGCAGGATCACCTTTCCTATCTGAGGACGTCTGTAAGGAGGCATTTCCAGTGTAAAGGATGAAGAAACGCCTCTTAATACAGTGGCAGACAACAGGTAAGAAGAGAGAAAGGTCATGGCGATCCCTAAAAGGATAAACAGGGTAAGTATCAGTGCACTGACAGCATAAGAGGCTGCATTTTGCTGGCTGCTGCATAAAAACAGCAGGATCAAAGTGATAAAAAGAGGGAGACGTCCATTGCAGGGCATAAAATTATTGGTAAGAATGGCAATAAGCCGTTCGCGGGGGGAATCGATGATACGGCATCCTGTAATGCCTGCAGCATTGCAGCCAAAGCCCATAGCCATAGTAAGAGCCTGTTTTCCACAGGCTTTGCAGCACTGGAAAGGCCGGTCCAGATTATAGGCGATGCGGGGCAGATAGCCGGAGTCCTCCAATAATGTAAAAAGAGGAAAGAATATGGCCATAGGCGGCAGCATAACAGAGACCACCCATGCAAGGACCTGGTAAATTCCATAAACAAAGGCTTCCCGTAAAAGAACCGGGACATGGAGAAACAGTAAAACCTGTTCCAGAACATGCTGGAAGGAAAACAGCAGATCAGAAAGCAGGGCAGATAACTGGTTGGCACCTGCCAGCGTGATCCAGAAGATCAGGGCTAAAAGCCCGGCCATAGCCGGATAAGCAGCCAGACGTCCTGTAAGGATACGATCCAGTTTCCTGTCTGTTTCATTATAATTCCGGTCCGGCAGGCGGACACAGGCAGAGGCGATGGATCCGGCACTGTTTACCAGACCAGATACTATGCGGTCTTTTATAATATCTTTGAAAATGCCTTTCTGGTTCAGATAGGAGCAGGCAGTTTGCAGGCTTTTTACGACAGCAGGATCCTGAGCCGGGTCATAGCCGCAGCTGGCAGTAAAAGAGCGCAGAAAAGAGGCATCATCTTCTAACAGACGCAGTGTAAGAAAGCGGGAGGTCATATAAAATGGCAGTATGTGGGCATCCATCCAGCTTTTTACAGAAGGTTCCACCATGGAAACAGCTGTTTCCAGTTCTTTACAGTAGGTGACCTGGTAATGTGAAAGAACAGGACTGTCAGTGAGATCATCTAACTCCTTTAAAAGAGGGATCAATGTGCATTTTTTTCTGGCAGAGGTACCGGCTACAGGGACACAAAGCAGATCTGATAACTGGTCTAAGTCTATTTGTATCCCTTTCTTTTCTGCTTCATCTAAAAGATTCACACATACCAATACACGGTCCGTGGCCTCCAGAATCTGCAGTACCAGGTTCAGATTCCGCTCCAGACATGTGGCATCACAGACGATGACAACTGCCTGATGGGCTCCAAAACAGATAAAATCCCTGGCAACTGTTTCTTCAGCAGAGCGGGAAGAAAGAGAGTAGGTGCCGGGAATATCTACCAAAATATAGTCTTTATCTGCATTATGGCAAATTCCCCAGGCATTGGCAGTGGTTTTGCCGATCCAGTTGCCTACATGCTGTTTTTTTCCTATGGTAAGATTATTAAATAAAGTGCTTTTTCCTACATTAGGATTTCCTGCAAGGGCGATGACAGGGCGGTCAGGTGTATTTTCAGGAATAGAAGACTTGTTTTTATGAAAATTCATAAATTCTCCTTTCCTGTTATCAGAATATTTTTGCTGTCTGTTTTCCGGATAGCGATCACAGCTCCCCGTATGGCATAGGCAGCCGGGTCTCCTAAGGGGCTTACACCTACACATTCTACCAGTGTATTTTCAGTAAGGCCTATGTCAAGAAAGCGGCGGCGTATGCTTCCGCAGGAGGTAAGGCAGCAGACGCGGGCCTTTTCGCCGGGCTTAATATCATTCAGACAAAGAGGGGGATTCATGAAAATGTTACCTGCCTGGAAAAGTCTTTGTGGATATTATATGATACCAAGGGGAAAAAGGTTAAAATAACTGGAAAATGAAGTCAAAATAGGTTATACTATTAACAAACTAAGCGTGTAGAAAAAACTATGCGACTATACAACAGGAGAAGGCAGAAAGTTATGGAAGAAAATTATGTAGAATGGCTGGTAAAACGGAAAGATCCCGTTTATGCCTGGCCTGTAAAAGTATTGATGATCGTACTGTGTGCATTATCTGCATTTGCAGCCCTTCAGGTCATGTTCGGAGTATTGATCCTTGTGGCAGCAGGTGCTGCGACGTATTTTGTTTTTTTAAACCTCAGTGTAGAATATGAATACCTGTTTGCAGACGGTGGCTTCAGTGTAGACCGCATCCTTGGAAAGGCCAGAAGAAAAAAAGCTTTTGACTGCGAAAAAGAAGAAGTACAGGTGATCGCACCGGCAGATTCCTATGTATTAAAAGATTATGAAAAACAGGGAATGAAAGTTATAAACTGCACCAGCGGACAGGCCGGCGCAAAAGTTTACGCACTGATCAGCCAGAAGGGCTCTGTGACAACAAAAGTCTTATTTGAGCCTGGTGAGAAAATGGAAGGGGCTATGCGCAGAGTATTTCCGCGCAAGTTTATGAGGCAGTAAAGATTTTTTGTGAGTTCCGAGGCTGCGAAAAGTCCCTAGAACTGATAAGTTTTCCTCATGAAAAATCATAAGCAATTTCAATGAATATTTTACGGCAAATGGGTTTGACAATCCATATAAAATTTGCTAGTATTAGTTACTAATAAGAAGGCCAAAACGCCAGTGTCTGATAAAACCGATGTTTTTTTAGCGCTGGCGTTATATTGAACCTTCAGATAAAAATTGATGAAGAAAGAGAGGAAAAAACGAATGGGTACAATTATCGGTGAAGGCATTACCTTTGATGATGTGCTTCTGGTTCCAGCTTATTCAGAAGTGATCCCAAATCAGGTAAACTTAAGCACAAACCTGACAAAGAAGATCCGTCTGAACATCCCGTTAATGAGTGCAGGTATGGATACAGTTACAGAGCATCGTATGGCGATTGCCATGGCTCGTCAGGGAGGAATCGGCATTATTCATAAGAATATGTCAATTGAGGCACAGGCTGAGGAGGTAGATCGTGTAAAACGTTCTGAGAACGGTGTTATCACTGATCCATTCTATCTTTCCCCAGAGCATACATTAAAGGATGCCAATGACCTGATGGCAAAATTCCGTATTTCCGGTGTGCCGATCACAGAAGGCAAGAAATTAGTTGGTATCATCACCAACCGTGACTTGAAATTCGAGGAAGATTTCAGCCGTCCGATCAGAGAATGCATGACCTCCAAGAATCTGGTCACAGCAAAGGAAGGTGTTACTTTAAAGGAAGCAAAAGCGATCCTTGCAAAGGCAAGAGTAGAGAAGCTGCCTATCGTTGATGATGATTTTAACCTGAAGGGACTTATCACCATTAAGGATATTGAAAAGCAGATCAAATATCCTCTGTCTGCAAAAGATGCCCAGGGACGTCTGTTATGTGGTGCAGCTATCGGTATCACAGCCAATGTTTTAGATCGTGTAGAAGCACTGGTGAAGGCAAAGGTGGACGTTGTTGTTTTAGACTCTGCCCATGGTCATTCTGCAAATGTTATCCGCTGCGTAAAGATGATCAAAGAAGCATTTCCGGAGGTTCAGGTCATTGCAGGTAATGTGGCAACTGGTGATGCCACCAGAGCTCTGATCGAAGCTGGTGCTGATTGTGTTAAGGTTGGTATCGGACCTGGTTCTATCTGTACGACCCGTGTGGTTGCAGGTATCGGCGTTCCTCAGATCACCGCTGTTATGGACTGCTATGCAGTTGCAAAAGAATACGGTATCCCGATCATTGCTGATGGCGGTATCAAATATTCCGGTGATATTACAAAGGCGATCGCAGCAGGCGGAAGCGTTTGTATGATGGGAAGCATGCTTGCAGGTTGCGACGAGAGTCCAGGTGCTTTCGAGCTGTATCAGGGACGTAAGTACAAAGTATATCGCGGCATGGGCTCTATTGCAGCTATGGAAAACGGAAGCAAGGACCGTTACTTCCAGACTGATGCAAAGAAGCTGGTTCCAGAAGGCGTAGAAGGCCGTGTAGCTTATAAGGGTATGGTAGAGGATACTGTATTCCAGCTGTTAGGCGGTTTACGTTCCGGTATGGGATACTGTGGCGCAAAGGACATCCCGACTCTTCAGGAGACAGGAAGATTTGTCAAGATTTCTGCAGCATCCTTAAAAGAAAGCCATCCTCATGATATCCATATCACAAAGGAAGCTCCGAACTATTCAATTGAAGAATAATTTTTTACAGGCTATTTACGAAGATTCATGGGTCGCCGCATTTGCGGCGGCCTTTTTGTGCGAATGCTGCATATTTGCGTACTAAGGAAGAAAGCAGGGATATAAATTGGGAGAACGTTCAAAACTTACAACGCTGTGTTATATTGAAAAAGGTGACAGTTATCTGATGCTTCACAGAGTCAGCAAAAAACATGATGTAAATAAAGACAAGTGGATCGGCATCGGAGGTC
>OBZV01000934.1_pt1 | contig 12951 bp, 9 predicted proteins | sample 1501581 | NCBI WGS metagenome assembly OBZV01 (sample SAMEA2580257, study PRJEB22360) | human gut metagenome | biome: human gut; feature: human-associated habitat; material: faeces | place: Denmark | collected 2008/2010
GCCCTGGCCGGGACGCTGTCCCTGGGCCTGCTGGCCGGCTGCGGCAGCAGCAAGGAGCCCGCCCCGGAGAGCTCGGCCCCCGTGGTGGAGTCCCCCTCCGCCTCCCCGGAGGCGTCCCCGTCCCCCGTCCTGCCCACCGACAGCCCGGCGGCCCTCCCCGAGACCACGCCCCCCGCGGAGGAGACTCCCTCCCAGGCTCCCTCCGCCGCACCCAGCGCCAAACCCTCCGCCCCGGTCGCCACCCCCAAGCCCACGCAGAAGCCGACTTCCACGCCTACCCCTGAGCCGGTGGAGCCGGAGCCCCAGGTGGACGCGGTGCAGTCCACCTGGAATGACATCTCCAAGCTGGACATTCCCTCCCTAACCGACCTGGACGATGCCACTCTGACCGCCCTGTACGGCATTGATCCCGCTGATCTGGACAGCTATCTCTGCAAGATGCCTATGGTCAATGTGCAGGCCACCGAGTTCTTTATCGCCAAGGTGAAGGACGGCAAGATGGATACCGTGAAGGCCGCCGTGGAGAAACGGCAGGATGATCTGGAGGCCCAGTGGTCCCAGTACCTGCCCGAGCAGTTGGAGCTGGTACAGAACTATAAGCTGGTGACCAACGGCAACTACATCCTCTTCGCCGTCAGTGAGTACGCCGACGAGGCGGTAACCGCATTTAACACCTATACAAAGTAATTTTTTGCGGGTATAATAAGGGTGCCCGGCAGGGCAACCTGCCGGGCTTTTTCTGAAGTTCACAAGAGAGTTGGTGGTTCGTTGGTCTTTTCCAGCCTGTATTTCCTGTTTTTATATCTCCCCATTGTATTATTTCTGTACTATATTACGCCTTTGAAATGGCGGAATCTGTTGCTGTTGCTGGTCAACCTGGTGTTCTACGCCTGGGGAGAGCCGGTCTATATCCTTATCATGTTCCTCTCCATCGGCATCGACTACACCCACGGAATGCTGGTGGAGAAGTACAAGCGCAGGGGCAACGACCGGGGGGCCCGGTGGGCGGTGGCCTCGTCGGTCATCTTCAATCTGGCTCTGCTGTTCTTTTTCAAGTACTGGGACTTCGTTGCCGGCAGCCTCCAAGCCATCGGTTTTTCCTTCATGCCGAAGCTAGGCCTGAGCCTGCCCATCGGCATCTCCTTCTACACCTTCCAGACCATGAGCTACACCATCGACGTGTACCGGGACGACGCCAAGGTGCAGCGCAGCCTCGTCAACTTCGGCACCTTCGTCACACTCTTCCCCCAGCTCATCGCCGGTCCCATCATCAAATACAAAGATCTGGGCGACCAGATCGACCACCGCACCCACTCCCCCGAGCAGTTTGCCTCCGGCGTGCAGATCTTCGTGGTGGGCCTGGCGAAAAAGGTCCTGCTGGCCAACAACATCGGCAAGCTGTGGGATACCATTCTGGCCCTCCCCGCCGGGGAGCTCACCACTGCTGGGGCATGGCTGGGCGTGGCCGCTTTCGCTTTCCAGCTCTACTTCGACTTCTCCGGCTACTCCGACATGGCTGTGGGCCTGGGCCGGATGCTGGGCTTCGAGTTCATGCGCAACTTCAACTACCCCTATATCGCCAAGTCGGTCACCGAGTTCTGGCGGCGGTGGCACATCTCCCTCGGCACCTGGTTCCGGGAGTACCTCTATATCCCCCTGGGAGGCAACCGGGTGAGCAAGCCCCGGCTGTTTTTCAACCTTCTGGTGGTGTGGGCGGCCACCGGCATCTGGCACGGGGCGAGCTGGAACTTCCTCATCTGGGGACTCTACTTCGCCGTCCTGCTGATTTTGGAAAAGGCTTTCCTGGGCAAGCTCCTCCAGAAGCTTCCCGCCGCCCTCCAGCACCTATACACCCTGTTTCTGGTACTGGTGAGCTGGGCCATCTTCGCCGTGGAGGACTTCGGCCATATGGGAGCCTACCTCAAGGCCATGTTCGGCCTGGGCGGCGGCCTGACAAACGACAACGTATCGTATTATTTTTTCTCTTTTCTCCCCATGCTTATCATCGCCGCTGTGGCCTCCACCCCGCTGGCCGCCAAGCTGTGGAAGCGCCTGCCCGAAAAGCCCAGGTTGGCGCTCCTCCCCATTCTGCTGCTGGCAGGGCTGCTCTTCTCCACCGCCTACCTGGTGGACGCCACCTACAACCCCTTCCTCTACTTCCGATTCTGACTCAGGAGGCAAGCCATGACAAAGAAATACTGCATCTTCCTCTCCGCCCTGTTCTGCGCCTTTCTCGGGGTGTTCCTGGTGGCCAATGCCGTCTCGCCCGACCGCACCTTCTCCCAGATGGAGAACCGCAACCTGGAGCAGCTCCCCGTCCCCAGTGTCAAAACCCTGCTGAACGGGCAGTTTATGAAGGACTTCGAAACCTACACCACCGATCAGTTTGTGGGGCGGGACGGCTGGATCGCCCTCAAGTCCACCACCGAGCGTGTCCTGGGCAAGAAAGAGAACAACAATGTCTATTTTGCCGCCGGTGACACCCTGATCTCCCGCTTCGACGAGCCAGACGGGGAAAAGGTGACGAATAATCTGAATTATGTGAACAACTTTGTGGAAAATGTGGATATCCCTGTGACCTTCTCCCTGATCCCCACCCAAGCCTGCATCTGGGCCGACCGGCTGCCCGCCGGAGCCCCCAACGCCAGCCAGACCGCCATTCTGGAGCCGGCCAAGGCTGCCGTGCCCGGTGCGTCCTGGGCCGACCTCTACACCCCCCTGTGGGAGCACAAGGGCGAGGACATCTTCTACCGCACCGACCACCACTGGACCAGCCTGGGGGCTTACTACGGCTATACCGGACTGGCCACCGCCCTGGGCTACACCCCCGTACCCCTGAACGACTACACCGAGACCGTCCGCTCCACCGCGTTCTACGGCACCGTGTTCTCCTCCTCCGGCGTGCGGTGGGTGCGCCCGGACACCATCTCTACCTACGTGCCCGACGACGGCATCACCGTGGCGAGTCACACCTACGACAACAAGGGCAACCCGGTGGAGGAACCCCGGCAGCTCTACGACACCTCCTTCCTCTCCGTCAAGGACAAGTACTCCATGTTCCTGGGCGGCAACCAGCCTTTGGGCGTCGTAAAGAACGCCAACAATCCCGACGGCCCCAGGCTGCTGATAATCCGGGACTCCTACGCCGACTCCCTGGTGCCCTTCCTCACCCCCCACTTCTCTGAGATCCACCTGCTGGATCTGCGCTACTACAAGCTCTCCATCGCCGACTATATCGCCCAGAACGGCATCGACCAGGCTCTGGTGCTCTACAGCGTGCCCAACTTCGTCACCGACAGCAACCTGCTCTGGATTGCGAAATAAGCCGCAAAAAATCCCCCGCTCTCTAAGGAGCGGGGGATTTTTGATCAGCTCTGCGGATTTCAGTCGCGCTGGGAGTGGCGGTTCATGGAGTGGTTCAGCTTGCCGATCACCAGCAGGACTACTACCATACACACAATGGCAATGGCCAGATTGATAACCACATTCTGAATAAAGGATGCGAGAATGTAGTTGGCGAAGCACACGGCGGCCACCGTCATGGCGTAGGGCAGCTGAGTCGCCACGTGGTTGAGGTGGTAGCATTGGGCGCCGGAGGACGCCATGATCGTGGTGTCGGAGATGGGAGAGCAGTGGTCGCCCATAACTGCGCCGCCCAGGGTGGCCGCGATGGCAATCATCAGCATATCGTTGCCGTTGATCAGTTCCGAGGTCAGATCGGCAGCGGGAATGCCGCCGGAGAACACCGGGATGACGATGGGCAGCAGGATGGTGAAGGTGCCCCAGGAGGTGCCGGTGGCGAAACCCAGGAACGCGGCGATCAGGAATACCACGGCGGGCAGGAAGTTCTTCAGGCCGGGGCCGAACTTGGACACCAGGTCCGCCACAAACTCGGGGGCGCCGAGGGCCTTGGTCACGTCGCCGATGGTCCAGGCCAGGCACAGGATCAGGATGGCGGGCACCATCTGCTTGAAGCCGTTGGGCAGGCAGTCCATCAGCTCAGTGAAGCTCATGGCCCGGCGCACCATGAAGAAGATCATGGTAAAGATCAGGGCAACCAGGGAGCCGAGAGGCAGGGCGTCAAAGGCGGAGGTATTGGCGAAGGCGGTGATGAGGTCGGTGCCGCCGTTCTGGTAGCCCACATAGACCATGGAGCCCACGCAGCCCCCCACCAGCACAAGCACCGGCAGTACCAGATCAATGACCTTGCCATTGGGATTGAACTTCATCTCTTCCACACCGGCAAAGGGGCGTTCGGGCGTGGTGTAGAGGTCGCCCTTGGCGGCGTTGTTCTCATGCTTGCGCATGGGACCGTAGTCGATATTCAGGCAGGTCATCACAACGATGAACACCAGGGTCAGAATGGCGTAATAGTTGTAGGGGATGGCTTTCAGGAAGATCTGGAAGCCCACCTCCTCGTTGCCGATGATACCGGTGACAGCCGCCGCCCAGGAGGAGACGGGCATCATAATGCACACAGGGGCCGCAGTGGCGTCGCACATATAGGACAGCTTGGCGCGGGAGATGTGGTGGCCGTCGGTGACGGGCCGCATCACATTACCGGTGGTCAGGTTATTGAAGTAGTCGTCCACGCCCAGCACGATGGCCAGGATGAAGGTGGACCACAGGGCGCCGGACTTGGTCTTGATATGGCTCACAGCCCAGTCGCCATAGGCCTTGGAGCCGCCGGCCCGGATCATCAGGGCTACCATGGTGCCCAGAATGACTAGGAACATCAGAATGCCCATGTTGCCGCCGGCATTGGATGTCAGGCGGGAGACAAAATCCTGGAACGCATCAATGGGGCTGCCGTTGGTATACAGGAAGCAGCCCACGATAATGCCCAGGAACAAAGACGAATACACTTCCTTGGTGATCAAAGCCAGGACGATGGCCGCCACCGGCGGGAGCAAGGATGCGACGGTGCCCCAGACAAAGCTGGTATGCTCCACGTCGCCCTCGGCAAATGCTGCTGTCATCAGGACACATGCAAGCGCGAAAATGACCAGCAGGAATTGGCCGAACCGTTTCATACGTGGTGAATTCATAATGGCCCTCCTACGAAATTGTGAATCCTAAAAGCTCCCCAACCCAAGGACTCGAGGGCTATCATACAAGATTGTTAACAGTTTGACAATAGATTTTTGCAAATCTTAACACACTTTGTCAATATCCGACAGAATAATCGCTAAATTTTTGTAAAAAAAGTCATGTGCTGCGCAAAAAACCCCCCGCTCCAAGAGCGGGGGGTTTTTTATGTAAGAGTTAATCGCGCTGAGAGTGGGCGTTCATGGAGTGGTTGACCTTGCCGATCACCAGCATGACAAGCACCATAGAGACAATGGCGATGGGCAGGCAGATGAAGGGAACCTGGATAAACGCGGTGATGATATAGTTGACGAAGGCCACAACCGCGACGGTCACAGCGTAGGGCAACTGAGTGGCCACGTGGTTCAGGTGGTAGCACTGAGCGCCAGAGGACGCCATGATCGTGGTGTCGGAGATGGGAGAGCAGTGGTCGCCCATAACCGCGCCGCCCAAAGTGGCAGCGATGGAGATCATCAGCAGGTTGTTGTTCAGGTCACCCACGGTCAGATCCACAGCAGGAGTACCGCCGGAGAACACCGGGATGACGATGGGCAGCAGGATGGAGAAGGTGCCCCAGGAGGTACCGGTGGCGAAACCCAGGAACGCGGCGATGATGAACACTACGGCGGGCAGCAGGGCATACAGGCTGCCGCTGAGGTTCTTCACGATGCCGGCCACAAACTCGGGGGCACCAAGGCCCTTGGTCACGTCGCCGATGGTCCAGGCCAGGCACAGGATCAGGATGGCGGGCACCATCTGCTTGAAGCCCTCGGGCAGGCAGTCCATCAGTTCGGTGAACTTCATGGAGCGGCGCACCATGAAATAAATCATGTTGATGATCAGGGCGATCAGAGAGCCCAGAGGCAGGGCGTCAAAGGCGGAGGTGTTGGCAAAGGCGGTGATGAGGTCATGGCCTCCGTTCTGGAAGCCCACATAGATCATCGAGGACACGCAGCCGATGATCAGGATAATAACAGGAATGACCAGGTCGATGACCTTGCCATCGGGATTAAACTTCATCTCAGCGGCATTCTCAAAGGGACGCTCAGGAGTGGTATAGAGGTCGCCCTTGGCGGCGTTGAGCTCGTGGGTGCGCATGGGGCCGTAGTCGATGTTGAGGCAGGTCATCACAATGATGAACACCAGGGTCAGGATGGCGTAGTAGTTGAAGGGGATGGCCCGCAGGAAGATCTGGAAGCCGACCTCCTCATTGCCGATTACGCCGGTAACGGCCGCCGCCCAGGAGGAGACGGGCATCATGATACAAACAGGCGCCGCAGTGGCGTCGCACATGTAGGACAGCTTGGCGCGGGAGATGTGGTGGCCGTCGGCCACAGGGCGCATCACGTTGCCGGTGGTCAGGTTGTTGAAGTAGTCATCCACGCCCAGCACAATCGCCAGGATGAAGGTGGACCACAGGGCGCCGGATTTGGTCTTGATGTGGGACACAGCCCAGTCGCCGTAGGCCTTGGAGCCGCCGGCCCGGATCATCAGGGCCACCATGGTGCCCAGGATGACCAGGAACATCAGGATACCCATGTTGCCGCCGGCATTGGAGCACAGGTGGCTGACAAAGAACTGGAACGCGTCGATGGGATTGCCGTTGACCTGCAGGAAGCAGCCAACCAGGATACCCAGGAACAGCGACGAGTAGACTTCCTTGGTGATCAGCGCCAGGCCGATGGCCACGACGGGCGGCAGCAGGGACGCGATGGTACCGTGAACCGCGCTGACAACCTCAGCGTCACCTTCTGCGAATGCGGCTGTGGTAAGAACACATGCAAGGGCGAATACGACGAGCAAGAGTTTCCCAAAGCGTCTCATGCGTGGTGAGTTCATAATAACCCTCCCTTATTTAATGCGAATCCTAAAAGCCTCCCCAACCCTAGGATTCGTACCTTATGATACACCATCATTCACAATTTGGCAATACTTTTTCGTCAAATTTAATATATACCATCACACTTTAGTAAGTCAAATTTCACATATTAAGCAAAAAGTTCTCAGCTTCCAGTGATTTCCTCACTCTGCGGAACGTTTTCTCATCGGGGCAGCGGACCGTGTGCAGGTGGATTCCGCCGGTCAATGCTGAGAGCGGACGGGCTCCGTGCTCCTCCACCCGCCGGACGAACTCAGCCACGTCGTACCGGGAGCGCACCCCCAGCAGTCCGGTGAGCTGGCCGTAAACCGGGTGCTCCACGATTACGTCCACCACCTCGCCCCCGGCGTCCACGATGGCGTTGAGCTCCCGCTCCATCTCCTCCGGAGCGTGAACACAGGCCACGGTGCGCTCCACGCCGCCTCCCCGTCCGCCCAGGAGATACCCCCGGGGCGTGGCCAGGATATCCGTCCCTCCGGCCCGGAGCAGGGCCACATCGCCCACGATGATCTGCCGGCTGACGGAGAAGCGCTCGGCCAAGGCGGCGGCGCTCACCGGCCCCACGGCCTCCTCCAGCGCCTGGGCCACGGCCTGCCGCCTGGCCTGCGCGGCTGACATTGACATGTGACAATTCCCCCTTTCTTCTCCCAGTATACCAGTTCCCGCTCCATCTGTAAATCATCTTGCTTTTTCCCCGGCGTCCGGTTAGAATAAGGTTGATCGTTTGCTGGAAAGGAGCTGTGGCAATGGACCGTGAGGAAGCCTTTGAATTTCTGGACCGGACGGCCCGCGGCATCGCGGAGATGTTCGGCTCCACCTGTGAGACCCTGGTCCACGACATGGGGGACCCCCGCCACCCCATCCTGTCCATCTACAACGGGCACGTCTCCGGCCGGACCGTGGGCTCCACCCTGGACATCCTGGGCACCGCCAAGGAGCTGGACGAGGACGCTCTGGTAACCGACTTCGTCAATCTCTACGCCACCACCCCATCGGGCCAGCAGATCAAGAGCAGCACCTTCCACCTCATCGGGGAGGGATACAACCTGGCCCTTGGCATCAACTTCGACTACAGCTCCCTGGTGTACGCCAACCGCATTCTGGTGGACCTCATGAGCGCGGAGGCCGACCTTCAGAGCGCCCTGTGGCACGGCGGGGACAGCCGTCTGGCCGATGTCTTTTACGAGTGTCTGGCCGCCGTTGGCAAGCCGGTCAGCGCCCTGAACAAGCGGGACCGGATGAAGATCATCGCCCTTCTGGACCAAAAGAACGCTTTCTCCTTCCGCAAGTCGGTGCCTTTTGTGGCCAAGCGGCTCCAGGTCTCCCGGTATACGGTCTATAAATACCTGGGTGAGCTGACCGGCGCCCATGCGGAGGAGAGCGAGGAGGAATAACGCCATGTACGAGGAAAAAATCAACGCCTATTTTGACGCCCCTGAGCGCCGGGCTGAGCTGGTGGAGGCCATCTCCCGGCTGGTACGCATTCGCAGCGTGCGGGAGGAGCCCTTGCCTGGCATGCCCTTCGGCCCCGGCCCCGCCGCCGCCCTGGCGGAGGGTCTGAAGCTGGCCGAAGAGCTGGGCTTTGCCACCCGCAACTACGATAACTACGTGGGCACCGCTGATCTCAACGACAAGGAGACCGCCCTTCACATTCTCTGCCACCTGGACGTGGTGGGCGAGGGCACCGGCTGGACAGTGACGGAGCCCTATGTGCCCAAGGAGGTGGACGGCATGCTCTACGGCCGGGGCACCGACGATGACAAGGGCCCCGTGGCCGCTGTCCTGCTGGCCATGAAGGCCGTGAAGGAGCTGGGCGTCCCCCTCCGGCGCAACGCCCGCCTGCTGATGGGCACCGACGAGGAGAGCGGTTCCAGCGACATCGCCTACTACTACGCCCGGGAGCCCTACGCCCCCTATGCCTTCTCCCCCGACGCGGAGTTCCCCCTCATCAACATCGAGAAGGGCAGCTATAAGCCGGTGTTCACCAAGTCCTGGCCCGCGGAGACCGCCACCCCCCGGGTGACCGAGTTCCGCGGTGGCTTCCGCATCAACGTGCTCCCGCCGGAGGCCGAGTGCTTGGTGGCCGGCCTGTCCGCCGACGCCGCCCGCCCCTATTGCGACCGGGCCGCCGCCGAGACCGGCGTGCGCTACGAGCTGCGCGAGGAGGGGGACAGCCTGCACATCCTCTGCCGCGGCAAGGGCGCCCACGCCTCCCTGCCGGAGGAGGGCGTCAACGCCATCACCGGCCTGCTCCATCTGCTCTGCTCCCTTCCCCTGGCCAAGGTGGGCTCCACCGCCGCCCTCCGCGCCCTGAGCGCCCTCTTCCCTCACGGCGACTGCGCCGGCAAGGCCCTGGGCATCGCCCAGTCCGATGAGCTGTCCGGGGCGCTGACCCTGGCCTTTTCCCTGCTGACCGTCACCGGCACCGGCCTGGAGGGCCAGTTTGACAGCCGGGTACCCATCTGCGCCAACGATGAGAACTGCCGCACCGCCGCAGAGGCATCTTTTTCCAAGTTTGGCTTTTCCGTCTCCGGCGAGATGGACGCTCCCCACCACACCCCCGCTGACTCCCCGCTGGTCAAGGCCCTGCTCAAGTGCTACGAGCAGTACACCGACTACAAGGGGGAGTGCCTGGCCATCGGCGGAGGCACCTACGTCCACGATATTCCCGGCGGCGTGGCTTTCGGCTGCTGTATGCCCGGCTTTAACGGCAACATGCACGGCGCCGACGAGCACACCTGCATTGCCGACCAGCTCACCGCCGCCAAGATCTTTACCCAGGCCATCATCGACCTGTGCGGCTGAGTCCGCCTTCAGCCCCCTTGAGCAAAGCCCATGGGCTTTGCTGCGGCAATTCCGCCGCAGGCCGTTCCCCATCCGGTCCGCGCCCCGGCGCGTACTATATAAAATAAAGAGAACCGGAACTCAAAAAAGAGAAGAGAAAGCGAGGAACCCCTATGCGCAAAATCTGGAAACGTGTTACCGCAGCCGCTCTGTCCCTCACCTTCGTCCTATCCCTTTCCGCCTGCGGCGGCGGTCTCAGCGCCGACGATGCCACCACGTATGTTCAGGGTATTCTGGACGAGAACTACAAAGGCGTTTATGATCCCGACTTCCTGGAGCTGATCGACATTACCGAGAATGAGGCTGAGGAAACCTACCTGTCCAGCCTGGAGACCGAGGCTGACTTTTTCGCCTCCGCCTTCCTGATCGACGACCTGACCGACGAACTCAAGGCCGAGGTAGTTGACATGTATAAGCAGGTCTACGCCAAGGCCAAGTACACCGTGGATACCGCCACGGAGGTGGACGACAGCACCTTCGGCGTCAAAGTCACTGTGGAGCCTCTGGACGTATTTGACCGGGTTGCCGAGGCCCTGTGGGGCGACACCCCCGACGCCCGCGCCGAAGCTCTCTACAGCCAGGACGTGGACTCCATGACCGATGAGGAGTACGCCGCTTATGACGCGGAGTGGTGCCGCTTGGTCATCGACCTGACCTTGGAAAAGCTGCCCGAGGCGGAGTATCTGGAGGCCCAGAGCAAGGTGGTGCAGATCACCCTGGGCGACGACAACTACTGGTCCCTGGATGAGCAGGATTTCAGCGACCTGGACTGGCTGATCCTTGACTACAACTTCTGAGTACACATGCGCCGCAGATTGGTTTCAGTCTGCGGCGCTTTTGCGTTACATGGGGCATCTGTCATCGGAAAAATGGCCCGCGCCAGATGCCGCCCCGAACGGCAGGCCGTACACTTCCGCACATCTGTGTGAGTTTATCACAGACGGCAGCCCCGTCCATCCCCTATACTGGGCGCATCTCAGTAAGGAGGTTGCCTATGGATTTGCAAAAACACCACCGAAGAACGGCAAAGATCGGGGCGGATTGCGTGGCCTGCGGCTGCTGTGTCCGCGTCTGTCCCCTCTCCGCCATCCGAATCTGGAACGGTATCACAGCCCGGGTGGATGCAGACCGATGCGTCGGCTGCGGCAAGTGCGCGGCGGAGTGCCCGGCTACCATAATTACACTGGAGGAGAATCGCCCATGAAAAAGCGCTGGTATGACTTCCTCTGGATCGCCTCTCTCCTCTATCTGGTGTTGGGCTTCTTCAACATCCTCTTTACCTGGTTGGGCCTCCTCTGCTTTTTCATCCCTCTGGTCATCGCCTTTGCGGGCGGGGACAAGGGCTACTGCAACCGCTTTTGTGGACGGGGACAGTTGTTCAGCCTGCTGGGTGGACGCTTCGGCCTCTCCCGGCGGGCCGATATTCCCCGGTGGATGAAAAGCAAGGCGTTCCGCTACGGGTTTTTGGGCTTTTTTCTGCTGATGTTCTTCCAGATGCTCTGGAGCACATATCTGGTCTTTGCCGGCGCGCAGGAGCTGCGCCAGGCCGTCACTCTGCTTTGGACGTTCCGGCTGCCTTGGCACTGGGCCTACTATGGAACCCTCTTTTCCCCCGGCGTTGCCCAATTCGCCTTTGGCTTTTACAGCGTCATGCTCACCTCTACGGTGCTGGGGCTGGTCACAATGGTGCTTTTCAAACCCCGCTCATGGTGTGTGTATTGCCCTATGGGCACCATGACCCAGCTTATCTGCCGGGGGAAGCACCGGGGAGAGGCCGCCCTCCACTCCCCGGCAGAAGGTAGTTGACATTTTCCCCTCCGTCCCGTATACTATAAAGTATAGAAGTCCTACTGAAGTTCATATGGTCGGATGATGGGGTGGGGAGAGCGCGGCACACCGCCGCCGCCGAAGGGGCAGCGCAGTGATCTCTCAGGCAGAAGGACCGGCCCCGGACGAGGCTCTGGAAAGCGGACCGCAGTCCGCGCCGACGGGGGCAAAACTCTCAGGCAACCGAACAGAGGCGCATGGCAGCATTGCCATGCGCTTTTTTTGACCCCAATTTTAAAGGAGGGCATGGAAATGGAACGCAAAACTCCGCTCTACGACCGCCACACGGCGGCGGGGGGCAAGCTGGTTCCCTTTGCCGGATGGCTGCTGCCGGTGCAGTACTCCGGCGTCATCGCCGAGCACAGGGCCGTGCGCACCGGCTGCGGCCTGTTCGACGTCAGCCACATGGGAGAGCTGCTCCTCCGGGGCCCCGATGCCCTGGCCAACCTCAACCGGCTCATGACCAACGACTTTTCCGGCATGGCGGACGGCCAGGCCCGCTATTCCCCCATGTGCTACGAGGACGGAGGCGTGGTGGACGATCTGATCGTCTACCGCTACTCAGACACGGCCTGGCTGGCGGTGGTCAACGCCTCCAACACCGCCAAGGACCGGGATTGGATGACCGCCCACCTGGCCGGGGACTGCACTTTGGAGGATCTCTCCGACCAGACGGCCCAGCTCGCCCTCCAGGGGCCCGGTGCGGAGGCGCTGCTGCGCACCCTGACGGCGGACCTTCCGGCGAAGAACTACACCGCCGTGCTCCACGGCACGGTGGACGGCCGGCCCTGCCTGGTCTCCCGCACCGGGTACACCGGCGAGGACGGCTTTGAGCTCTACTGCGCCCCGGCGGACGCCCCCGCCCTTTGGGACGCGCTGACGGCCGCCGGGGCCCTCCCCTGCGGCCTGGGGGCCCGGGATACCCTGCGGCTGGAGGCCGCCATGCCCCTCTACGGCCACGAGCTCTCTCCCTCCATCAACCCCTACGAGGCGGGGCTGGGCATCTTCGTCAAGCTTGAGAAGCCCGACTTCATCGGCAAGGCCGCCCTGGAGCGGGCCCGCCCCGTGTCCCGCCGCCGGGTGGGTCTCCAGATGACCGGGCGCGGCATCGCCCGGGAGGGCTGCCCGGTGTACGACGGCGGGCGGCAGGTGGGCGTGGTCACCTCCGGCACCCACTGCCCCTGGGTGGGGCAGGCGGTGGCCCTGGCCCTGGTGGACGCGGCGTACAAGGAACCGGGCACCCCGCTCCAGGTGGACGTGCGGGGCCGCCGGGTGGACGCCCAGGTGGTCAAAACGCCCTTCTACCGGCGGGG
>OBZV01000936.1_pt1 | contig 12912 bp, 10 predicted proteins | sample 1501581 | NCBI WGS metagenome assembly OBZV01 (sample SAMEA2580257, study PRJEB22360) | human gut metagenome | biome: human gut; feature: human-associated habitat; material: faeces | place: Denmark | collected 2008/2010
TCGTTCAGATAGTACAGGGGGGGGGGGGGAGCGGCAGCCGCGTCCGGCAGTGGCAGCGGCAAGACAGCTGATAAGTCAGCCGACACCGTAAACCGCAACGAGGCACCCGCCCGTGCAGACAAGCGCGACAACGCCCGAGTCACCGCCGAATCGCAGCGCAACGCCGCGATTCTCGAACTGCTGTATGCCACCGGCATCCGTGTCGCCGAACTGGTGTCGATGGATATCGCCGACATCGACTTCTCCAATCGCACCATCAAAGTCACCGGCAAAGGCAACAAGCAACGCGTGGTGCCGTTCGGACTACCCGCCCAGCGTGCGCTGGAGACTTGGCTGGAACAGGGGCGGCCGGTACTGGCCCGTACGGCAACGGATGCAGTCAAGTCCCGTGCTGCCAACGCCCTGTTCCTCGGCGCACGAGGCGGCCGTATCGACCAACGCATAGCCCGTGACATCGTGCACAGAGCGGCCCGAGAGGCCGGAGTGCCGGATATCAGTCCCCACGCCTTGCGGCATTCCGCGGCCACGCACATGCTGGATGGCGGCGCCGATTTGAGGGAGGTGCAGGAGATGCTCGGGCATTCCTCCTTGAAAACTACACAACGCTATACGCACGTCTCCATCGAGCAGCTCAAGAACCGTTACGGACAGGCCTTTCCGCGGGCATGACCACTATGTGGACATTGGTTAACAAACTCAGCAAAGACTGAACCTAGCCGGCAAGAACCCCTGAATTTTACATGGGTGTAACAAAAAATACACTGCTTGTCTCCCAAGTGCGCAAAAATGACAGGTAACAGCAACGGGGTTGGGTGTCCGAAGCGGCGGGAAGCGTAAGTGTCCCGACGATGAGGAAATCCGACCCCGTTCGCATGAGGCGGGGCTGAGACGTCCTGCAACCTAATGAATAGGAGAAAACATATGAAGAAGAAAGCTCTTGCTTTCGCTGCCATGGCTTGCTCCGTGGCCATGCTGCTGAGCGCCTGCGGCGGCTCCAACAGCAACGCTGCCTCCGGTGACACCGCTGGCTCCAACATCATCACTGCGTACAACTCCGAACCGCAGAACCCGCTGATCCCGGGCAACACCAACGAAACCGGCGGCGGCAAGCCGGTCGACCTGCTGTTCTCCCGTCTGGTCTCCTTCGACAAGGACGGCAAGGCTTCCAACGAAGTGGCCGAGTCCATCACCCCGAACGATGACGCCACCCAGTACACCATCAAGATCAAGTCTGGCTGGAAGTTCACCGACGGCACTCCGGTGACCGCTGAGTCCTTCACCAAGGCTTGGTCCTACGTGGCCAACGCCAAGAACGCCCAGAAGTGCTCCTCCTTCTTCTCCGCCATCGCCGGCTATGACGATCTGCAGAAGGATGGCCTCAAGGGTGACGAGCAGCTCTCCGGCCTCAAGGTCGTGGACGACACCACCTTCACCGTCGACCTGAACCAGTCCGACTCCGTGTTCCCGATTAAGGTCGGCTACTCGGCCTTCGCCCCGCTGCCTGAGTCCTTCTACAAGGACCCGAAGGCCTTCGGCGAGGCTCCTGTGGGCAACGGCCCGTACAAGTTCTCCAAGTGGGACCACAACAAGGAAATCGCCCTCGTCAAGAACCCTGACTACAAGGGCAACGAGGACGTCAAGAACGATGGCGTGACCTTCAAGGTCTACACCGACGACTCCGCCGCCTACCGCGACATTCAGGCCGGCAACCTCGACGTGATGGAGTCCGTCCCGGCCGCCTTCACCAAGACCTTCAAGACCGACAAGAAGGTCCAGGCTTACTCCGAGGCCGGCTCCGTCATCCAGACCTTCACCATCCCGTCCTCCCTTGACCACTTCAAGAACGACGAGGAAGGCCAGCTGCGTCGCCAGGCCATCTCCATGGCCCTCAACCGCAAGCAGCTCATCGACAAGGTGCTCAACGGCAACGCCACCGCCGCCACCGAGTTCACCTCCCCGAAGACCCCGGGCTACTCCGACTCCCTCAAGGGTGCCGACAACCTGAAGTTCAACGCCTCCAAGGCCAAGGAACTGTGGGCCAAGGCTGACGCCATCTCCAAGTACGACGGCCAGCTCACCTTCTCCTACAACGCCGATGGTGGTGCCAAGCCGCTTTACGACGCCGTCGTGAACCAGCTCAAGAACAACTTGGGCATCGACGCGGCCACCAACCCGATCCCGACCTTCCAGGAATTCCGTGACGCGGTCACCAACCGTCAGATGAAGGGCGCCTTCCGTACCGGCTGGCAGCCTGACTACCCGTCCGCCGAGAACTACCTGTGGCAGCTGTACTCCACCGCTGCTGCTGATGGCAACGGCTCCAACGATGGTGACTACAAGAGCCCGGCCTTCGATGACCTGTGCAAGCAGGCTGCTGCCGCTTCCAGCACTGATGACGCCAACAAGCTGTACCAGCAGGCTGAGGAAATCCTCCTCAACGACCTTCCGGCCATCCCGCTGTACTACTCCAACGCCTCCGGTGTGGCTTCCCTCAACGTGAAGTCCGGCTACGCCTTCGATTGGCAGAACCTCCCGACCTACACCGAGATGTCCAAGAAGTGAGTCTGACTCACTGAACGGATACCGCTAGGTAGTTCGGAAATAAAGGGCGAGGATCGCAAGATCCCCGCCCTTTTTGTTGTGTGCGGGGTGCTTGCTCACGCCATCGGGAACCAAGTTAAAGTATCCACTATCCGACCGCAACCATGGACATATCCACCAGCATTGCCCAATCTCAAACCTTGCGTTAACGCAAATTTACATATCACAGTCCGGGCATGCGGTAAACTGTCGGAGTATTTATCGACCGGCGGGGGCGTACTATACCCTTTCTGGCCGGTCTAGGAAATAAGGAGCAACCGTATGGGTAAGTATCTTCTGCGACGCATTCTGCAGATGATTCCCGTGGTTCTCGGTACGACTCTTCTGGTATATGCCCTTGTATTCGCCCTGCCGGGCGACCCCGTCAAGGCCATGTTCGGAGACAAGCCTGTCAATGAGGCCGTCGCAGCCCAGATCCGCGCAGAATACCATCTCGACCAGCCGTTCATCGTTCAGTACTTCATCTACCTGAAGAATGCACTGACCCTGAACTTCGGCGATACCTTCGCCGGCCAGCCCGTTCTCGACGAAATCACCCGCGCCTTCCCGGTCACCATCAGGCTCGGCTTGATGGCGTTCGTGTTCGAGGCGATTTTCGGTGTGGTCTTCGGCATTATCTCGGGCCTCAAGAAGGGCAAGTGGTACGACACCGTTATCCTGATCGTCTCTCTGCTGCTTATTTCCGTGCCGACCTTCGTCACCGGCTTCGTCATGCAATATGTCTTTGGTATTCAGTGGGCGATATTGCCGGTGACGGCAGGGGCGCCGACCCCGGCTTCCTTGATCTGCTCATGCCGGCCATGGTGCTCGGTTCGGTGTCGATGGCCTATATCATCCGACTGACCCGCTCCGAAATCTCCTCCAACATCGCCGAGGATTACGTGCGCACCGCACGCGCCAAGGGCATGTCGAACGGTCAGGTCATGCTGCGCCACGTGCTGCGTAACTCCCTGATTCCAGTCGTCACCTACCTCGGCCAGGACATCGGTGCCCTGATGGGTGGTGCCATGATCACCGAGCAGATCTTCAACATCCACGGCATCGGCTTCCTCACCTACCAGTCCATTCTGAAGGGCGAGGCAAACCTGGTGGTGTCCATCGTCACGTTGCTCATGCTGATTTTCGTAGTGTGCAACCTCGTTGTCGACATGCTGTACGCGGCCCTCGATCCGCGTATCCGTTACGCGTGATAGGGAGGAGTGAGTCACATGGCAAACGAAACCACTGAAAACGAGCTCAACCAGACCGGCGAGCCAGGAACCGAATACTTCATGGAAACCCTGCCCGGTCAGGACCGTTACGTAGCTCCTCTCGACGAGACCCCGTTGCAGGACGTCGATTCCGTCGACGAATCCGCACCGGCCACCAGCATGTGGGCCGACGCATGGCGAACCCTGCGCCGCAACCCGTTGTTCATCATCTCCGGCTTGCTGATCCTGTTCATCATCGTGGTGGCCATCGCCCCCGGTCTGTTCACCAAGCAGGATCCGAACGCCTGCGATCTGGGCAACTCCTTGAGCCCCGCCTCCGCCGGACACCCCTTCGGCTACGACCTGCAGGGCTGCGACGTGTACACCCGCGTGGTCTACGGCACCCGTACCTCACTGTCCGTCGGCGTGCTCTCCACGCTGCTGGTCGTGATTGTCGGTACCCTGATCGGTGCCGTCGCCGGCTTCTTCGGCGGTTGGGTCGACGCGGTGCTGAGCCGTATCACCGACATCTTCTTCGCGCTGCCTATGCTGCTTGGCGCCATCGTGGTGCTTCAGATGTTCAAGACCTCCAAGTCCATCTGGAAGATCGTGCTGGTGCTGACGCTCTTCGGCTGGGTCGGCGTATGCCGTATCGCCCGAAGCGCCGTGCTGGAATCGAAGAACCTCGAATTCAACACCGCTTCCACGGCCCTCGGCTCCACGCCTGCCAGAAACCTGTTCCGTCACATCTTGCCGAACTCCCTGGCCCCGATCATCGTCATCGCCACCACTTCGCTGGCCTCCTACATCGTGGCCGAAGCAACCCTAAGCTTCCTTGGCGTCGGCCTGCCGACCACCACGGTGAGCTGGGGTGGCGATATCTCCAGCGCACAGACCAACCTGCAGACTGATCCGCTGGTGCTGTTCTACCCGTCCGCCGCACTGGCCATCACCGTGCTTGCGTTCATCATGATGGGCGACGCCGTCAAGGACGCCCTCGATCCGAAGAGCCGTACGGCCTGAGTGAGGGGAGTGGAGAATCATTATGACTGACAACACCAACGCCAAGATGCTGGCTATGCAGAAAGAGCATGGTCCGCTGCTCGAGGTCAAGGATCTGGCCATCGACTTCACCACTGACACCGGCAAGCCGGTGCATGCGGTGCGCGACGCCAACTTCACCGTCTACCCCGGCCAGTGGGTGGCCATCGTGGGCGAATCCGGCTCCGGCAAATCCACCTCCGCCATGGCTGTGCTGGGCCTGCTGCCCGGCACCGGTCACGTGGTCAACGGCTCCATCAAGCTTGACGGCGAGGAAATCGCCGGCGCCAAGCAGAGCGAGTTCGACAAGCTGCGCGGCACCAAGATGGGTCTCGTGCCTCAGGACCCGATGAGCAACCTCAACCCGGTGTGGCGTATCGGCACCCAGGTCAAGGAAGCACTGAAGGCCAACAACATGGACGTGGCTCACGAAAAGCGCTCCGCCCTTGCCAAGGCTCTGGCCGGCGACGAGGTCGAAGTCAAGGGCAACGACGACGAGACCTTCCTCGGTGCCAAGGAACTGCCCGAGCTCATGACCGAGGCCAAGAAGGCTTTGACCGAAGCCGGCGTGTCCGGCGAGGCCTTCGACAAGGCCGTCGCCCGCTTCACCAACGAATGGGTTCCGGGCTCCGAAACCCGTTGGCGCGTGGCCGACGACCTCATCAAGGCCGGCGTGGCCGACGATCAGGCCTGGTACCTCGCCAAGAAGTACGTCATCGGCTCCACAATGGATGACCGTATCGCGGGTCTGCTGTCCGAGGCCGGTCTGCCCGACGCCGCTACCCGTGCCCGTCAGTTCCCGCACGAGTTCTCCGGTGGTATGCGCCAGCGTGCGCTCATCGCCATCGGTCTGGCCTGCCGCCCTGACCTGCTGATCGCCGACGAGCCGACCTCCGCCCTCGACGTGACCGTGCAGAAGCGCATCCTCGACCACCTGCACATGCTCACCGACTCGTTGGGCACCGCCGTGCTGTTCATCACCCACGATCTGGGCCTTGCTGCCGAGCGCGCCCAGCACATTGTCGTGATGTACAAGGGTCAGGTCGTCGAATCCGGACCGTCCCTGGAAGTGCTCCAGCACCCGCAGCACCCGTACACCAAGCGACTCGTGGCCGCCGCCCCGTCGCTGGCCTCCCAGCGCATCATCTCCGCCAAGGAGCGCGGTGAGAACGCGGACGCCCTGCTCGATCACCACATCGCCGGCGAAAGCACGCTTGAGAAGAGCGAGCACATCATCACCGTCGACCACTTGACCAAGGAATTCAAGCTGCCCCGCAAGAAGGAGATGTTCAAGGCCGTCGACGACGTGTCCTTCTCCGTCAAGCGCGGCACCACCCTGGCCATCGTGGGCGAATCCGGTTCCGGCAAGTCCACCGTGGCGAACATGGTGCTTCACCTCCTGAAGCCCACTTCCGGCAAGGTGTTCTACGAAGGCCGCGACACCTCCACGTTCAAGGCCAAGGATCTGCTCGGTTTCCGCCGCCACGTTCAGCCGGTGTTCCAGAACCCCTACGGTTCGCTCGACCCGATGTACTCCATCTTCCGTTCCATCGAGGAGCCGCTGCGCATCCACAAGATCGGCGATTCCAAGTGGCGAGCCAACCGTGTCAAGGAACTGCTGGACATGGTCGAGATGCCGGCTTCCGTGATGGGCCGTTACCCGAACGAGCTTTCCGGCGGCCAGCGTCAGCGTATCGCCATCGCACGAGCCATGGCTCTGGATCCGGACGTCATCGTGTGCGATGAGGCCGTGTCCGCCCTCGATGTGCTGGTGCAGGATCAGGTGCTGCGCCTGCTCAACGACCTGCAGGCCGAAAAGGGCCTGAGCTACCTGTTCATCACCCACGATCTGGCCGTAGTCCGCCAGATCGCCGACGAGGTTGTGGTGATGCAGCACGGCAAGCTCGTGGAGCACGCCACCACCGACGAGGTCTTCGACCACCCGCAGAAGCAGTACACCCGAGACCTGCTCGACGCCATCCCCGGCGGCAAGCTCCAACTCGGTCTGGACTGATAATCTGCGTTTGAGCGCATTGTATTGGGTTCTTTCCATCCGTGGAAAGAACCCAATATTCGTATGCGCAGGTTTGCATGATGGTTCGCGTGGGACGAAAGGCAAAAATTGGTGTTTTCCCGATGTTGTCCCACAAATTGTGGGACAACATCAACATCAATCGATGGACATGAATGTTGTCCCACAGTAGGTTTTTACGAAGTCCGGAATTACGCCATTCTTAGTGTGGTCGATAATTACTCATGCTGTGGGGTGTGGGACGGCCCGCGAAAATCGTCGATTTTCGGATGTTGTCCCACGGAATACGTCATACCTCGTATGTGATCGTGAGTGGGGCGTGATCGGACCAGCGTTTGTCATACGTGGGAGCCTTGTCGATGACGAATCCGCGTGCGGTCTCCGCCAACTCGGGCGTGGCGAACTGGTAGTCGATTCTCCAGCCGACATTGTTGTCGAAAGCGCGCCCTCGCTGGCTCCACCAGGTGTATGGCCCCTGAATGTCGCCGGCCAACGAACGCATCACATCCACGAACTCGTATTCGTCCAGCCATTTGTCCACGTAGGCACGTTCTTCGGGCAGAAATCCGGCGTGCTTCTCATTGGCCTTGGCGTTCTTGATATCAAGCGGCGTGTGCGCGATGTTGAAATCGCCGCAGAGCACGGCCTGTTTGCCGCCATGCGCAGCCTCGTCCCGCAACGCGCCCATGCGCTTCAGCATCGTGTCCAGAAAACGGTACTTCTGTTCCATTTTGGTCGGATAATCGGTGTTGCCAGCATGCACATATACGGATGCCACGGTGATCGCGTAGCCCTCAGGCGTTTTGACATCGGTTTCGATCCAACGCCCTGAATCCACATCCTCGCTCAGACCTGGCAGCCCATATCGCTTGTCAAGCACTTCCAAGTCGGTGAGCAGTCCGACTCCCGCGCGGCCTTTCACCCGGCAGACCTCGTTCATGGCATGGAGGTTGGCCGGTGCCTCGATCTTGCCGGCGGTGGCGTATTCGAAACCAAATTCATCGAAAATAGAATCGACATCGTCCTGAGGCGCGCGAACCTCCTGTATGCACCAGACATCCGGCGCATGCTTGCCGGCCCAATCCTCGATGCCCTTGCGCTTGGCCGCACGAATGCCGTTGACGTTAGACGTGGTAATGGTGATGGTCATGCGGCCATACTATTTTGGCCTCCCTACGAATCGAACCGGACATCGGCGGCCGCGATGCTCAGCTTTCTCTAAGCCTGAGTGCTAGTGTTAGCAAGGTTGCAACCGTTACATGAAACGAGGAATTATGGGACTGTTCGGATTCGGCAAGAAGAAGAGCAAGAAGGAAGCCGAGCCGGCCGTTGAGCCTGTCGATGAGGACAAGGTGGCCGCCGCAGAAGCGAACGCTGCCGCAAAGGCCGAGAGCGCGGAGACCGTGCTCGCCGAACCGGCCAGCGAATACCAGGGCCGCGGAGAAGAGCGAGGCCCGTGGGACGTCAATGATGAGGACGTGCCCGATTATGACGATTATCTGGATCTGGGCGCCTACTACCTGCCCTTCCTCCGGGGCATCCAACTGCGTATCAAGGCCAACCGCGCCACCCAGCAAGTGCTTGGTTCCACCATCACCTTCGGCTCCTCCAGCCTGGAGATCGAAGCCTTTGCCGCACCCAAGACCCTGGGACTGTGGGATGACGTTCGCGGTGACCTGCTTGAAGCCAACAAGGCCGCTTCTGAAGTGGACGGTGTGTTCGGCACCGAACTGAAGCTGCCGGTCAATGTCAAGGGCGGCAAGACCGTGAACACGCGCATCGTTGGTGTGGACGGCCCGCGCTGGATGCTGCGTGGCATCTTCTCCGGCAAGGCTGCTATCGATCCGGACAGCCCGGAGACCGAGGCGCTGAACAAGTTCTTCGCCGACATCGTCGTCGAGCGTGGCGAGGAGCCTTTGGCGCCGCGCGATCTGATCCCGATGCATCCGCCGGTCGCCCCCGCTGAGCGTAAGGCCGCCAAGGCCGCGGCCGAAGCCGGCGAGGAGAACGGCAAGGAACACTTCAAGGACATTCCGGACAACAAGCCGAAGGGTCCGCTGAGCCAGGACCAGCAGACCGAAGTGAAGACCACGCTGTCTCGCGGCCCGATGTTCTCCGAAGTTCGCTGATTTATAGGAAGAGACTTGGCAGACAACAAACGCACCGGCCTGTCCGCTCTAGCCGACGCCGGCAATGAAGGCGAGGATTTCTCCGTCATCGACGCCATCGGTGGCCCGCGTGGCGTCATCGAATCCATGCTGCCCGGCGTGGTGTTCGTCGTACTGTTCGTGGCCACGAGCAATCTGAATCTCACCATTGCGGTTTCGGCCGTGCTGGCGGTATTGCAGGTTATTGTGCGACTGATTCAGCGCCAGTCGGTAATGGGCGCGGTCTCTGGTCTGGTGGCGGTAGGCATCTGCCTGATTTGGGCATGGCAGACTCATGAGGCCCGCAATTACTACATCTTCGGATTCATTACCAATGCCGGCTATGCCGCGTTGCTTGCCGTGTCGCTGATTGCGCGCGTGCCCGGACTGGGTTTGGTCGTCGAATTCATTCGCAGCCTGCCCACCGAGCATTTCAAGGCATGGTTCCATGACTGGATGGACGACAAGGCCCTGAAACGCGCCTATATGATTGTCACCGGCCTGTGGGTCGGTCTGTTCCTGCTGCGGCTGGTGGTGCAGGTGCCGCTGTATCTGACCAACCATGTGGCTGCACTCGGCGTGACCCGCCTGCTCATGGGCATTCCGTTCTGGGCATTGGCGATTTGGGTGAGTTACCTCATTATTGCCACGCCGATGCACCGGCATAAGGTCGCGGCTAGGAAGATACAGACTGAAGTCGCTGTTGATGCCGAACTCGAACCGAGCGCAACCGGAAAGGACGATGATGCAAGCTGAAGTTCGTATCGAACGATACGCCGACCAAGGCCGCTGCGTGGCCCATATCGACGGTCGTGTGGTGTTCGTCCGCTTCGCCTTGCCCGACGAACTCGTGCGAGTCGAACTTGACGAGCCCCACGACCGGGACGACCGGTTCTGGACCGGCGAAGTCGTCGAGGTTCTCGAGCCGTCCGAAGACCGAGTCACCCCGGCATGGCCACTTGCCGGTCCCTTGGCGATGGGCGGGGGAGTGGGCGGCGCGGATCTCGTGCACGTCTCTTTGCCCGGCCAGCTCAAGTGGAAGGCCATCACCGTCTCCGAACAGATGAGCCGACTCGGCCATATCGACGTGGCCGTTCCCATCGAGCGCATGCCCGGCGACAAGGAAGCCGGCGGCCTCAATTGGCGTACCCGCATCGAAATGATTGCCGACGACAACGGCATGCCATCCATGCGCCGGCGCGGCACACACAACCGCGTGGCCATCGACACCATGCCGCTTGCCACGCGCACGCTGCTGGACGTCGCCAAGCGCGAACACGTGTGGGAGGGCGGCTTTGAACCCGGCTCCCAGATTCGTCTTTCCGTGCCCGAACCGCGCGGCGAGATCGTCGATACCGCGGCAGCAGACGACAATTACGCCGTACTTGTGGACGGCGAACTGCGCGCCGGCTCCCAGCTGCTCACCGAACAGGTGACCATCAACGGCACGACCTTCGACTATCAGGTTGACGCCAACGGTTTCTGGCAAGTGCATCGCCAAGCGCCGATCGCCCTCGGTACGCACGTGATCAACCTGGTCAACGGGCAGCTGCAGTCAGCGGCGGACGCCGTAATCTGGGATTTGTATTCCGGTTCCGGCCTGTTCACCCTGCCGCTGGCCACAATGACCGGTGAACGCACCCGCATGCTCAGCGTTGAAGGCGCGCGTGTGGCCGTCAAGAACGCCCAGCGCAATCTGCGCGCCATGAATCTGAACGACGTGGACGCCCGCGCGGGTGACGTCTCGCGCACGCTGGACCATGTGCCGGCGCATCTGGCCAAGCCGAATGTCGTAGTGCTTGATCCGCCGCGTGCCGGTGCTCGTGCCAAGGTCTGCCGCCAGATTGCCGCGGCCGGCGCATCCAGCGTGGTCTACATCGCCTGTGATCCCACCAGCCTCGCACGCGACACCGCGACACTCATCGGCGAAGGCTACGAGCTCAAAGACATCCGTGCCTTCGATATCTACCCGATGACCCACCATGTTGAGACGGTGGCCCTGTTTACCCGCTGACAGGTGAGCATATGACACGACGAATTCTCGGATTGCTGGCCTGCATGGCGGCTGTGTTGTCCCTGGCCGCCTGCACGCCGGCCGGTAGGGCGGTCGGCGATACCCAAGACAGCATGCCGGAAGTCGCCCACGATTCCACACATCCCACGGATGTCACAGTCGGCTTTGTGGGGTCGACTGACACCGCCGCAGACGAGTTCGTCATCAATGCGCTGTCTGATGACAAACTCAATGTCTACTATGCCTCGCTCGAAACATCCGCAAGCTCGGCAAACGCAACTGATGGTGTATCCGGTGAAACCGAATCTTCTGACGCCGGCACTACCAGCGAAAACGGTGCCGATAGTATGGATGCTCATACTGGCGTCGACAAGAATGCGGTCACCGCACAGCAGGGTGTTGCCGATTTCGTGGCTCGCGCGGTCAAAATCGTGGTTATCAGCGGCATCGACGTTACCGACGCCAACCGGGAGAGCTGGAACCAGACGTTGACCAATGCGCGTGAAGCCGGTATTCCAGTCGCTCTCATTGATCCAAAGCATGCGCCCGAAGATGAACTGCTGTACGCCGTCATCCTTCACCTCAACACCAACAGTGCCGATTCTGGCGACACTGCCGATACCAAGCCAATGACTATTACTGACGCCGTGCTCACCATCACGCGCGACGAACCCCACGAACGCGAGATCAAAGTCACCGTTTCCTGAGCCGAATCAGGCCCTTGAAGCTGAGAAAGCACCCTGAATCATCCCTGAGCCTTAGCGGATTGCGAAACAAGACGCGGTAGGCTGGAGAATATGAGTGCAACAACAGCCGTGGAAATGCCTGAGATCGGAGCGACCGGTCTTACCCCCAAAGAAGTGGTGCAGCGTATCGAAAGTGGCCAATCGAATGCGGTGAAAACATCCACCTCGCGTTCGGTTCAAGATATCGTGCGAGCCAACGTATTCACGCTGTTCAACGGCATCATCTTCGCCGCGATGGTACTGGTGCTGATCACCGGTTCCTGGAGGGACGCGGTGTTCGGTTTCGTCATCATCATCAACACGGGCATCGGCATCGTCACCGAACTCAGGGCCAAGCGCACGCTGGACAGGCTTTCCATCCTTGTGGCCTCCGAATTCCTCGTGCATCGTGACGGCAGGGACGTGGAGGTGCCCCACAACGAGATCGTGCTCGACGACCTGCTGTGGATCCGTGCCGGCGAACAGGTGCCGGCCGACGGGCAGATCATCCAGACCTGGGGACTGGAGCTTGACGAGTCCATGCTCACCGGCGAATCTCGTACCGTGCGCCACAAGGTGGGGGAGCAGGTGTATTCCGGTGCCACCGCGGTCTCCGGCATGGCATTGGTCAAGGTCAATGCGGTCGGCAGCCATTCCTACGCCGCCACGCTCACCGCGCAGGCCAAGGTATACAAGAAAACCGTGTCCGACCTGAACAAGGGCATCAACACGATTCTGAAATTCATGACCTTCCTCGTGGTACCGCTGTGCATTCTGCTGATTCTTTCGCAGATTCATACGGTCGGCGGTTGGGGCACGGCACTCTCCACCGGCGAATGGCGGCAAGCCGTGGTTTCCGCGGTCGCCGGCGTAGTAGGCATGATTCCCGAAGGCTTGGTGCTGCTGACTTCGCTGAACTTCGCGGTGGCCGCCATGCGTCTCGCCCGTCACAATACGCTGGTGCAGGAGCTTGAATCCGTGGAGACACTGGCTCGCGTGGACGCGCTGAACCTCGATAAAACCGGCACGATCACCGATGGCGGTATCGCCTTCAACCGGCTCGTGATGCTCGATTCCGCCAATGCGGCTGCGGAACAGGCAGCCACGCAGGCTCTCTACGACTGCTGCAACGAAGAGCAGCCCAACGGCACCGGCCAAGCCG
>OBZV01000938.1_pt1 | contig 12847 bp, 10 predicted proteins | sample 1501581 | NCBI WGS metagenome assembly OBZV01 (sample SAMEA2580257, study PRJEB22360) | human gut metagenome | biome: human gut; feature: human-associated habitat; material: faeces | place: Denmark | collected 2008/2010
CGATTGGACCCCCCCCGCTTGGCCGATGGTCAGAAACGGGTCGGCCGCGCTGCCGGCGCCGTTCGTCTTCGCCGCCTGCGCGGAAACATGATATTGCGTCATTGCATTGTTCCTTTCTCTCCTGTATCCCGGTTTCGCCGTGACAGTTGGCCAGAGCAGCAAACCTACCGACCCTCGGCAGCGGCCCGCTCTTCAGGAGTCCAGTCATCCGGGACTTCGGCAATCACATGGCACGGATTGCCCACAGCGATGGAATCGGCGGGAATGTCGTGGGTGACGACTGCGCCCGCACCGATAATCGAGTTGTCTCCGATGGTGACGCCGGGGCAGATCACCACATTGCCGCCCAGCCACACATTGTTGCCGATGGTCACGTCGGCGTTGTGCTGCCAGCCTTCCAGTCGAGGCTTGCGGGCGATGGCGTGGTTTGGCGTATAGATGCTCACGCGCGGGCCGATCAGGCAATCGGAGCCGATGGAGATCGGGCCGCCGCCCACAATCAGCAGGTCCATGTTGATGAACGTACGGTCTCCGATTTTCAGGCCCAGCCCGTAATCAAGCCGGATTGGCGGGCGGAAGTCCACGCCCTCGCCGGCCTCGGGCACGAGTTCGCGGAACAGTCGCTCAGCTTCGGCGGTGTCTTCAAAGTAGATGCGATTGATGCGGTCGCACGTGGACTGCGCCTCGCGCGTAAGTTCCGGCAAAATCTCCGACTTACGGTACTGCAACCAGTCATCGGCGAACAGTTTCGCCACATCCGGGTGATCTTGCTTGAGTTGTTCGAGATCGTGCGCCATCGATTGCCCCCTTGCATTTGTTTAACGATTAAACAATATGATTGTACAATATTGTAGAGCGGGCTGAGACCATTACCGCCGTTTTACGCCGATCAGGCAACCCACGAATCCGCCGGCCCATTCGGTACTGAGGAATCGCGCATCACAATCTGCCATGATACGAGCATAAGTAACGTCCGCGTGCGCAATTAGTGCAATATCAGGCATTGTTCCCTCATCAATGCTGTCAGGTGCAGGCTGCCCGGCAAGGAATTCCAAACGATTGCCATGCAAGCGCAATCCGAACCATTCGTTGGCCCCAAGCGCTCCAAGCGCAATGCACCGCTTATCTCCCCTATCGGTGATTTCGGCCGTCAATTGGCCGGATTCCGCTTCCGCCATGACCATGACAGCATGGGTGGAATCCTGATGCATCATCATCGTGTATTCGGGCCGGGTGAACGCGGCATATTCCTGCCCGTCGACACGCAGGAACCGGTAATCGTCACGGCCTCGAACGCCGACTAGGCGGGTATCGTCGAGCTGGATGAGCTCAGCAGGGCATGCGGCATTATTACCAGCAGCGCAATCACACCCCGCAGAATCCACACCCCTCACTGCACATGGCAATCCATCCTCGTCAACGTCCACGACCAACTTCTCGGGAAGCCGGCCAAGCCCCGGAGCCACGACCGGCCAACCGGGATCGACGATATCGATACGCTTATTCGGCTCCCCACCGTCCAGCTTCCACGAGACCGGATTGTGCTGCCATACGACCGGTGCCACGAACGTTTCCCGGCCACAGTAGCTGAACGTTTCTCCGGGTTCCTCGCCCGGAGTCTCGCGTATGCCAAGACACGCGAGCAGCCAGCCGACGGTCGGATGCAGCAGCAGATCGGCGTGCCCAACGCATTGGACCGGCTCCCCCGCTCCCAAATGACGGTGTGTGAGGATCGGATTGCGTTTGCAAGCCTCAAACAGCCGGTTATCGTGACCCACCACGCTTCGTTCACCGTCACGCGCCGGCTCAATCCAGATATCTTGCGCGGCAAGGTTCTTCTCAAAACCGGCGAGCGCCGCCGCGAATCCGCGCGGTGCGTGCGTGCGCATTATCATCTCACTGTGCTCGAAGCTGGTGCCGCCCTCGGCGGTCATCAGGTAGAGGTAATCGCCCACCCGGTACAAATGCGGCCCTTCAGCCCATACCGCATCCATGCCATAGCCGCGCCAAATCACGGTTTTATGGTCTTGCAACGTCCACGTGCCTGGGGCGATGGGCTGCGTCCAGATCTCGGTTTGACCATCCCACTGCGGATGTAATGCCGGGCGCGTTTGCGTCCACCACACTGTGCCATCGCCGTCTTCAAAGATGTCCGGGTCAATGCCTTCGGCCCCGGCCACCCAGTACGGACCGCGCCATGGTCCGGTCAACTCATCGGCCTCGATGACGAAATTGCCTTGGGCGGCGCGACAGCCATCGACATCCTTCTGCGAGCATCCTGCAGCGAGCGCCTTCACCTCATTCACGCGGGCCACGGTGCATACGATCACATATCGCCCGCCGATACGGCGAATGGTCGGCGCGTACAGGCCGCCGGAATCCTCGACGCCATCAATGAGCAGTCGATGAGACATCGCCTCATCCACCGCATTCGCCGTGTGCGTCCACGTCACAAGATCACGGGTCGTATGAATGGGCAACCCCGGCACCAATTCAAACGAGGAGTTGACCAGCACGATTTCCTCGCGCGTCGCATCCCAGATCCAGGACGGGTCCGGGTACATGCCGCGCAGCACCGGGTTGGAGACGGTTATGGTACATTCGCGGCCACGGTCACCGCAATGTTCATTGTCGCTTGCCACAAGTGTCGCCTTTCATTCCCCAGTGCCGAATAGTCAGGCGACTTTCCCTGATTATCAGGAAAGCCGCCTGGCGTCATCATATTTCCATGTAATCGAAATGGCTGAAAATGGCTTCTTTGCCGTATCCGGAAAGGTCCACGGCCACCAACCCGACGAACGCGCCGGTAAAGAATCCGCCATAACGTTGAGCCACATGATCATCGGAGAGCACGGCGGCGTCCAGCGTCACCGGAATCTCATGCCATGTCTTGCCATCGAACGAATACTCGTAGGTGTAGGTACGCGTACGCACTTTGGTTCGCAACCATACGGATTCGATGTCATCAGGAATGGCGATGGCTGTGTCTTTGAGGAACGACGTGTACGTATCGAAATCGTTCTGGGCGACTTCGATTACGCGCTGTCCTCGCTTCTCGTCCCAGGTGATGAATGCCCATGACCAGCACAGGTGGTTGTAGAAGTTGGTCAGGCCGGCCATCTGCATGTAGTTGCTTGGATCGAATGTCACCTTGGTTTCGGCGTTGAAATCGAACGCCTGCCAACGGCGTCCTACCAGCGACAGTTCAAACAGGTTTGCCAGCGACCCTTGACCACGCAAGGTCAGCGATCCGCCGCCCACGCGGCCCATGGTCTCGGTGAATGGTACGCGCAGGGTGTTCCAGTTGAGGTCGAGTTTGTTTGATTCGAACTCGTCATGCTGGCTATGATTCGTAGGGGCCTCGGTTGCGATGGCGTCGGCTGGGGCTTCGACGTAACGCTCTCCCCCATGGCCGCCGACCACGTACGGCCAACCGTCGCCATCCCACTCGACCTTCTGGATCGAAGTCTCTCGGCCGAGCGTGCACCAGCCGCGCACACCATGAGCCGGCTCGTTCTCGTGCCGCCAGGGCCTGCCGCACAGCGAAGCGTAATACCATTCGCCGCTAGGCGTATCCACGAGCGCCCCATGCCCCTGTTTTTGCAGGTAGGTGCCGGGGGTATCGAAGTTGGAGAGGAACGGATTGCTCGGCATGCTTTCGAATGAAAGCTCACCCAAGGTACGCGAACGGGCCACGGACTCCTGATGCTCGTATTGGGTGCCGCCTTCCGCACAAAACAGGTAGTACCAGCCATTGATGGCGTAGAGGTGCGGTCCTTCGACCAATTTCACATCGGTGCCGCGCCAGATGGTGCGAGCTGTTTCCGGCTTCAATTGCATGGTTTTGACATCGAATTCAGTCAAGGTGATGCCGTCGAACGGATGATGATATTCACGGAAGTCCCAGGTTTGCTGCACCAGATACTTGCGTCCATCGGTATCATGGAATAGGCTGGCGTCGAATCCGACGCCATTGACCCGAATCGGATCGCTCCACGGACCACGAATGTCGTCGGCGGTAACCAGATAGTTCGCGCAATCCTTGAACGCGCCGTTGACGATTTTCACGTCGGTGTAGATAAGCCAGAATTTGCCGTCCGCATAAGACAGGTCCGGTGCCCAGATGCCGCCACCGGAGGGATTGCCCTTCATATCCAGCTGGGAAACGCGGTTTAAGGGCCCGGGCAGCAGATTCCAGTGAACCATGTCGCGGGATTCATGCAAACGGACTCCCGGCCACCAGTCAAATGTGGAATTTGCGATGTAGTAGGTGTCGCCGACGCGAATCATCGAGGGGTCCGCATCGAACCCGGGGAGTACGGGATTGGAGATCTTCATGGTCTTCTCCTCATTGAAAAGAAAGGGGCCGTGGAAAGGAGGAAAGGAAGAGGTTGAAAGGAATCGACCCAAAGAGCCATGTACCTTTCCACGGCACGGTTATGGTTGCTGCGACTAGCCCTTGACAGCACCGGTCAGGCCGCCAACGATCTTCTTCTGGAAAATGGTGAAGCAGATCAGCGCGGGGATCATCGACAGCGAGGTGAAGGCCAGTACCTGAGCGGTATCGACCGAATGCTGGGAGCTGAACATCTGCACGCCGAGCGGCAAGGTGTACTTGCTGGAATCGTTGAGCAGGAACAGCGGCAGCATGTAGGCGTTCCAGCTGCTCACGAAGCTCAGGATGCCGACGGTGGCCACGCCGGGCCAGCTCAACGGCAGCACCATACGGCCGAAGAAGCCGATGCGAGAACAGCCGTCCAGCTCTGCCGCTTCTTCCAGTTCCTTAGGAATGGACTTGAGGAATGGCACCAGGATGATGATGGCCTGTGGCAGGCCGAATGCTATCTGGGGCAGGATAATGCCCAGATGCGAGTTGATCAGGTGCAGATTGCGCAGCAGCAGATACAACGGGGTGATGGCCACGGTGATGGGGAACATCATGCCGGCGGCAAACAGCGAGTACAGCAGTTTGTTGAATTTGAACTCGTATCGGGCAATGACGAAGCTCACCATCAAGGCCAGCACCACAACGCCCACCATTGTGCCAATGGAGACGATCAGGGAGTTGACGAGTTCCGACCAGAAGATGTTCGAAGTGAACACCGTCTTGTAATTCTCAAAGTTCCATGGATCGGGCCAGCCGGCCGGGTCCCTCGTAATCTGCGAATTGGTGCGGAAGCCGCCGATCATGATGTACAGCACCGGGCCAACGCACAGCGCCACAAGCAGCAGTGAGAAGAAGTAGACGACCGGGTTGCCCCACGGGGTCTTTGCGGATTTTCTCAGTGTATACGGATCATAGGTCTTGTTCTTGCCCTTGCCTACGGACGGGGAGACTGCGGTCGTCATTGTGAAACCACCTCATTTGCAACTGCTGCGGCATTGCCATTGACCTTGGCAAACTTGGCCGCTTCCTTCGCCGCACGCTTGGCACGACGCTTGGCATCCCTCTCGTCAGTGAGCGCACCTTCGAGATCTCGGTTAAGCACGAACCGCTGGTAGGTCAAGGCAATGACCAGCGAGATGATGAAAATCACCACGGCCACGGCGGAACCGTAACCATAGTTGTTGGCGAGTCGACCTTCGCGCACCATGTAGGTTGCCATGGTGGACGTTCCTGCGGTAGACGACACGTACTGGCCCCAGATGATGTAGACCAAGTCGAACAGCTGGAGAGAACCGATAATCGACATGAATGCCCAGATACGAATGGTGGGGCCGAGCAGTGGCAGGGTGATGCTCCACTGCTGACGCCAGAATCCAGCACCATCCACTTTCGCGGCTTCATAGAGGTCTTCGGGAATCGACTGCATGCCGGCAATCATCAGGATGACGGCGAAGCCGATGTACTTCCACGAAATGATGAACATCAATGTCCAGATGGCGATTTTCGGATCGGAGATCCAGTCCGCCCCGCCAAGTCCTATTTTCTTGAGTAGCGCATTCAATGCGCCTGTGGTCTGGAGGATGAGGCCCCAGCCGGTGCCAACGATGACTTCGGAAACGACGTACGGCACGAAAATCAGGGTACGAATCAGTGCGCGACCCTTGAATCTCTGGTTGAGCAGCAGGGCGAAGAGGATGGCCAGCGGCCCCTGGATGACGAGCGAAGCGACGACCACGAATAGCGTGTGCCCCAATGCCTGCTGGAAGTTCGGGTCGGTCAGAATGATCTTGTAGTTTTCAAAACCGATGAACTGGCCGTTGACGGTGGGCTTGCCATAGCCCTTCCACTTGAAGAATCCGTAGTAGCCGGCCATGAACACCGTTCCGCCCACGAATCCGAGGAACATGATCAGGGCAGGAAGCGAAAGGATGGTGATTTCGATACGTTTGCGAGCCTTGTCGCTTGAGCCCGACGTGCGGCGCTGTACCCTCGCGCCTGCTGAAACTGACATTGTTGAGGCCTTCCTAAGAAAACAAATTGGGCCGCGGTTGTTGCTGTGCAAGCATTCGCCGCAGCCCGGGAATTACGGTCGGGTCAGAGCGAATCAGCCCTTGGCCGCAGCGGTTTCAACACCCTTGACGATGTCTTGGGCGGAACCTTGACCGGCCATCATGTTGACCACGCCTTCGTTGAGTGCGTTGCCGATGTTCTGACCGAACACGGTGTCGAACCACATGGACACGGAGGATGCGTCGTTGTAGACGGTCAGCACCTGCTTCAGAGCCTCGTTGGTCACCACATCCTGGGCTTCCTTGTTGGCCGGGATGGTGGAGAACGCCTCAGCGTACTTCTCCTGCCATTCCTTCTCGGAGACGAAGTTGAGGAAGTCCACAGCCTCTTCAGGCGCCCACTCGCCCACGGCCATGCCATCGGAACCACCCATGATGGCAGTTGGATCGCCTTCGCCACCGTCCATGGTCGGGAATGCGAAGTAGCCGAGGTCGGCCATGTCCTTCTTGTCCGGAGTCAGGTCCTTGATCACGCCGGGCTCCCAGCCGCCCATGAGTTCCATAGCTGCCATGTGGTTGGCGAGCAGGCCGGCGGAGGAGCTTGCGCCCTGCTGGGCCGGAGTGGTCAGGAAGCCATCGTTGAAGGCATCGAGGTCGAGCAGCGCCTGCACATCATCACCGGTACGGGTCCAGCACTTATCGCTGAAGTCCTTATCGGACTGGGCCTTGTCGAAGGTGTCAGCAGAGCATTCGCGCAGTGCGAACCAGTACCACCAGTGGGCGGCCGGCCAGGCGTCCTTACCGCCTACGGCAATCGGCGTGATGCCGGCGTCCTTCAGCTTCTGCACCACGGTCTTGAACTCATCCCAGGTCTTCGGAGTTTCAGTAATACCGGCCTTCTCGAACAGATCCTTGGAATACCAGATGCCGCCGGGAAGCACTGACTGCTGCACGCTGTAGATCTTGCCATCGATGGTGCCGGTGGCTTCAGCAGTGGCCATCTGGTTCTTGACGGTGTCGGAGATCTTGTCGGTCAGGTCCATGGCTTGCCCAGCTTCGACCACATCACGTAGCTTCTGGCCACCACGCGCCATAAAGATATCGGGGGCGGAATTCGGGTCCTGCAGAGCGGTCTGCAGCTTGCCGTCCATATCCTCGTTCTGAATGGCTTCGATCTTGATGGTAACGTTCGGGTTTTCCTTCTCGAACGCCTTGGCGGCGGATTCCCAGTATGCCTTGCCGTCGCCAGTGGTGGAGTTGTGCCACATGGTGATTTCCACCTTGCCATCGGCGTTCGTGTCGCTGCCGCTCCCGCAAGCGGCCATGCTGACACAGGTTACCGCCGCCAGAAGTGCGGCGGCCACGGACTTGAACTTCATTGTCGTCTCCTTATTGTTCTTGACCAGCATAAAACCGATCCGCGATTTACGAAAGTTTCGAAAGGTATATCAGCCAGTTACATATCTAACAGCTGGTAATTAATGATGTTTTCAGTGAAACTTCGCCGTTTCACCTACCCCATCAGCCTTCTTCAACTTTACCGAAAACTCGCTTTATGTTTTCGATACCTTTATCATAAAGAGCCTTAGTTTGACGGTCAAACGAAATTTATATCGGCTTTTTTACTATCAAAATCGTTGAAATTCCAACCTTTTTTATCTATACATACCATTCTTTATCGTCAAATTGACTTTACGAAAGTTTCGAATATACTGATACCAACATTCTCTGATGAAGGCGGTCAATGATGGCGTCGGCAGAACAGCGCAAAAGCAACGGCGAGAACAAGGTCAAACTTGCAGACATCGCCAAACAGACTGGCTACTCACTGGCCACCGTGTCCAAAGCCCTGAACGGCAAGGCGGATATTTCGGAGGCGGCCCAGCAGGCCATTGACAAAGCCCTGAAAGACAACGGCTACATTCGCCGCGTCTCCCCCTCCCGTAAACAACGCACCATCGAGGTGGTATTTCGGGATTTTGAGACCATTTGGGCGCTGGAGGTGCTCAGGGGCATCATCACGGAGGCCAAGCCGCACAACATCAATGTCATGGTTGCGGAAAGTGGCGACCGGCAGCACCCCGACTCTTCTTGGGTTGAAGGCATCATCGACCGCCAGCCCATTGGCGCTATTCTGGTGTTCTCCAACTTGACGGACAAGGAACGCAGCATGTTCCAATCACACGGCATTCCTTTCGTCGTCTTCGACCCTTCCGGCAATCCGGCATTAGATGATCTCTCCGTACAGGCGGACAACTGGATGGGCGGCGTCATCGCCACCCGTCATCTGCTGGAACTCGGCCACAAGCGCATCGGCATCATCACCGGACCGGATGAAATGCTCTGCTCACGTGCCCGGCTTGACGGCTATTCGGCGGCCCTCGCCGAACGCAATATCCCCACCTCTCCCGAATTCATCACCGAAGGCGATTTCATCACGCCAGGCGGTTACGAAGGAGCCATGGCGTTACTTGAAGACGAACAAAGTCGCCCGACCGCCATCTTTGCAGGCAATGACCTACAGGCCATGGGCGTTTACGAGGCGGCCCGTCAACTGAAAATCCGTATCCCCGAAGATCTGTCCGTTATCGGATTCGACGATATACAGACCGCCGCGTACATGGGCCCGGCGTTGACCACGGTCCGCCAGCCATTGCAAGACATGGCCGCCACTGCAGCCCGCATGGTCATCGATACCAATGAAGGACGCAAGATTCAGAAGCGCGTGGTTCTTTCTACGTCTTTGGTGGTGCGGGACAGCACGCGGCGGCTCAAATCACGGGATTAGTCCAACCGTCAGAACGACACCGGTTCCTTGCATGCCTCGAGAATCGCTCGGGCATCGTCACGGTGAATCTGCACGAATGAGCCGCCGGCCTCACCGGCATGATCGGCGTACTTGTCGAGAGAGGCGGGATCGTCGGGCACGCCGGCCTCAGAAAGAGTCAGCGGCGCACCTACGCGACGCAGGAAATCGACATAGCGATCAATGCCTTCCTCGGCCACCGTGCGATCGGTTTTGCCGGTGGGCGTCACACCCCACACGTCGACCGCCCAGCGGGCAAAGCGAGCCGTCACCTCATCGTTGACCAAATACACGTATGCCATCCAATGCGGGTGGACCACAGCCAGACCAGCACCGTGAGCGATATCGGTGTATGCGGACAGCGCGTGCTCGATGCCGTGCGTCACCCAATCCTCTTCCTTGCCGCGCGAGATAATGCGGTTCAGAGCCAACGTGGAATCCCACATTGCATTGGAGCGAGCCTCATAATCTTTCGGATCGGACAAGCACGCTCGCCACGAACGCAGAATATGACGTTGGATTCCCTCGGCGATTTCGTCGGAAAGGTTGTCGTCCACCGGATAGGAGAAATACTGCTCACACGTGTGGCAGAACATGTCCTCGAAGCCATACACCGTCTGTTCGGCGGGCAATGTCATCAGGTAGCTTGGATCCAGCACGGAGAACCTGGGCATCAGCGGGAACGACGTATAGCCGAGCTTGCGGTTACGTTCCCAATTGGTGAGCACGGCCGCATCTCCCATTTCCGAGCCCGTTGCCGCGGTGGTGAGCACCACGCCAACCGGAATCAGCCCTTCAGGTGCCGGTTTGCCGGTTTCGATGTAGTCATCCCACAAATCCTCATCATCACCGATGCCGGAACCCAACGAAATAAATTTCGCGCAGTCGATTACCGAGCCACCGCCAACGGCCAGAATCAGGCCGACGCCATGCTCCTTGACCAGTCGTACGCCTTCCAGCGCTTTGTCCAATCGCGGGTTCGGCGTAACGCCGGGCAGCTCGATGATTTTGCGCCCGGTTCCTGCCAGCGCAGCCATCACATCGTCATAGGCACCGTTGCGTTTAATCGATCCGCCGCCATACACCACCAGAACGGCGCCCTCGACACGCTCCACCTCCTGTGCGATATGGCGCGCCTGCCCTTTGCCGAAGTAGATCTTCACCGGGTTATGGAAAATGAAATCTCGCATGCGTAACTCCTTTGTTGTGCTGATGTTCCCCTGAGAACAGCTTATCTTCTCCTGCCGCCGATATGTTCACCGTCGCCAACACGTCACCGTCAACGCACCCCTCCGCGAACATGTTCGCCCCCACCCCAATCCACCCCCCAGCCCCGCCACAACCAGAAAACCGCCCTTGGCGACGTTGCCTCAGGCGGTTTTCCCGCGGAAGGAGAGAAAGGGGAAAGAAGGAATGGAAAGGGGCCATGCGGGCATAACACAACACCGCACATGGCGAAACTATCGAATCAGCCCATCGGGCGCACTGGCATCATAATTGATGTGTACACGCCCGATGGAGCGAATTCAATCGGTCAGACCGATGGTCACTCGACCTCAGCCAGGGCATCAATGATGTAGTTGTTGATGGTGGCCTTGACAGACTCGAGGTGATCGGACTTGGTGGCGGCGATGAGCTCGGACTGCGGCTTGTCGAGGCTGTAGGCTTCGAGGTCGGCCAAGGTGACGTTGCCCTCGTCGATGTCCTTGCCGATGCCGGAGTCGTAGGAGCTGTAGCGCTCGGCCTGAAGATTCTGGATGAAGCCGTCCTGGTTCATCTTGTCGGCAACCAGCAGGCCGGCGGCGTAGGCATCCATGCCGGCGATGTGGGAGCGGAACAGGTCCTCCTCGTAGAAGGAGGTACGGCGCGGCTTGGCGTCGAAGTTCAGACCACCGTGAGGTCCGATGGAGCCGGCCTGCAGGACTTCCCACATGACGGCGACGGTCTCGTACAGATCGGTCGGGAACTCGTCCATATCCCAGCCGATGAGCTTGTCGCCCTGGTTGGCGTCGAGGGAACCGAGGAAGCCGGACTCGCGGGCCACGCGGATCTCGTGCTGGTAGGTGTGGCCGGCCAGGTTGGCGTGGTTGCCTTCCAAGTTCAGCTTGAAGACGTCGGTCAGGTCGTGGTTGCGCAGGAACTCGATGGCGGTGGCGGCATCGAAGTCGTACTGGTGCAGCGTCGGCTCCTTCGGCTTCGGCTCGATCAGGAACTGGGCCTCAAAGCCGATTTCCTTGGCGTAATCTGCGCACATGTGGAAGAACTTGGCGATGTGGTCGGTCTCGCGCTTCATCTCGGTGTTCCACAGGTTCTCGTAGCCTTCGCGGCCACCCCAGAACACGTAGTTCTCGGCGCCCAGGCGCTTGCCGATCTCCAAGCTCTTCTTGAGCTGGCCACCGGCGTAGGCGTAGATGTCGGCGAACGGAGAAGTGGCGGCGCCGGACACGAAGCGCGGGTTGGTGAACAGGGAGGAGGTGTTCCACAGCAGCTTGACACCGGTGGACTTCATATTCTCGTCGATCTTGTCAACGACCTTGTCGAGGTTGGCGTTGGTCTCGCGCAGGGTGTCGCCTTCGGGGGCGATGTCACGATCGTGGAAGCAGAAGTACTCGACGCCCAGCTTCTGGAACAGCTCGAAGGCGTAGTCGACCTTGGCCAGAGCCTGGTCCATCGGATCGGTGTACTTGTAGTACGGGCGGTGCGCGGTGCCGGTGCCGAACGGATCAACCAGTTCCTGGTTGAAGGTGTGCCACCAAGCAACGCCGAAGCGCAGCCAATCCTTCATCTTCTTGCCGGCAACGACCTTGTCGGCATCGTAGTAATGGAAGGCGAAGTCTTCCTTCGGTCCTTTGGCGCGGCCGACGTACTCGATCTTGTCAACATCCCACAGACCCATTTGGGCGCTCCTTTGCAGTAGGCGATATTACGGATTGCAGGACCAATAATAAAACGAACGAACTAAGTTTGTCAAATGATTGAATTAATACGCCGCGTCTCAGCGTGTTGCTAGTCATTGCAATGGTTTTCGAATGCAGTCAAGGCACAGATAGTATGGGCAAGCCAAGAAAGACAACTCAGCCAAGGAAACGAGACTTGATAATTGACGTCACGCAATTCCTCGCCGGCCACCGCTGAGGCCGGCTCCACCACCCCGCCAACTCCAACAGCACCACCCCCGCCAACACCACCGCCATGGTCATCACCCTGATGATCGGCTCGTTTGTGGCCATCCTCAACCAAACGCTGATGACCTCCGCCCTGCCCACGTTGATGCACGAGTTCGACGTGCCCAGCAGCACCGTGCAATGGCTGACCACCGGATTCATGCTTACCAACGGCATCATGATCCCGATCACCGCGTTCCTCATCGAGACCTTCACCACCCGCCAGCTGTTCCTGTACGCGATGGGCATATTTGCAGAATGATCTTGGCGTTAATGCACTGGTGTCCGGTCTGGTGATGATGCCGAGCGGCATCGCCATGGGCATCCTGAACCCGGTGGCAGGCAAGATGTATGACCGTATCGGTGGCCGGCCGCTCGCCTTACTGGGCTTCGCGATCATGACGTCTGCGGCTGTGCTGCTGGTCACCATCATGAACACGCACACCGCGGCGGCCATGCGCACCGGAGTGCCGGAAGCGGC